>Ga0247837_1000823_pt1 | contig 67162 bp, 50 predicted proteins | sample LaCtaG_2_FD_187115 | JGI IMG/M metagenome (GOLD analysis project Ga0247837, IMG submission 187115) | Freshwater microbial communities from meromictic Lake La Cruz, Castile-La Mancha, Spain - LaCruzMarch2015_14.5m | ecosystem: Environmental > Aquatic > Freshwater > Lake | place: Spain: Castile-La... | reverse complement strand
ACTCACAGTGGTCTCACTGCAGAGAAGGCGGCTCTGCTGAACTCCAGTGTTTGTGAGAGTGTGGTGGAAATGGACTTAATTGGAGAGCTCGAGATCGTGAATACGACCTTCACATATGAGGGGCCGAGCTGTGAGATCCTCCTGTACGTGTCTTACTATTCCGTATACTTGGACAACTCACAGCTGCTGAGTGCTGTGCGGGTCAGTTCCCAAGCGCTCACTGCATTGTTTGTGGACTGTCAGACTGCTTTTTGCGTCCTGAAGATGGAGAACTCCGTGCTGGAGCGGGCCATTGTGCTGTTCTATGCCGACAGCTTCCGAGGCGCTTTTACCCTGCAGGCTGAGAATGTGACTTTTCAATACGCCACAGGGGTATTCAACTACTCTGCCGCTGTCTTGGCCTGGTGACAGGGTCTTTCCTTCGGTATTGCTGGCGGCACAACCAGGGAAGGGAAGCAGGAGGCCTCAGTCCGGGAGTCTCAGTTCCTCAATAACTCCTGCTGGGAAGGGGCTGGAGACGTCTACTTCAAAGCAGGCTATACTACGAACGACACATCTTTTCCTGTGTCTTCACAGCCTCCATCAGCATCTTGGGCCGCTCCAGCCTTCCAGTGTGGCTGCCTCTGTCTTCACCCAGTCCCTGTCCTGTCCGGCAGCATCCTCATGATAGCACATAGCAGTGGCAGCCTGCTGCTCAGCAAACTCACCTTCTCCGACATCCACGCTCCCTCTACTCTGCTCATCCAAGTCACAAGGCCTGGTGCTGAGTCTCGGCCCGCCGACACGACTATTGAGGGACTCCGAGTCAGCAACTGCACCTTCTATCGGGGAATTGTCACCGATCGGGGCGAACCTCGCGTGCAAGTACGTGAGACCAACTTCACAGGCAACCAGGGAGCGGCGCTGCGCATCAAAGTAGGTCTGTTCAGCGACTCTGGGTCAGTCTTTGCCGAAAACACAGGCTCTGCACTGTGCTTTTTCGGCTCTGGGACTGTGAGCAGTCTCAGCAACTCCTCGTTCCGAGATAACCAGCTGAGTGAAACCACAGGCATTTTGTATATGGAAGGACCCAATGTAGGTGTCTGTGCAGAACTGCCGTTTTACCGACAATGTGGTGCGAGAAGCCGCAGTGGTGCAGCTACTAGGAAAGGCCGATGTTCGCTTCTGGCAGCTACTTGAGTGGAAACACTGCATTTGGTAGTTTGATTTTCGCTCAGGACAGTGCTGTCCTGCTTCGAAACTGCAGTGTTCGCGATAGCAGGGACATACTGCGGCTGGAATACTCCACAGCGCTAGTCCAGTCCACGACTTTCAGCCGAATACTGACCACTGCTGAGGCTTTTTCACTCATTGAGAGTAATTTCACGCTACAGGACGTGTCTTTCAATATAGTGCAAGGCGCAGGCAATTTTCTGCTTTCCGGCCTCTCTACATCTCAAGTCTACATGAGCAAAGTCCATGTAACAGACCTGACTTGCAAGGAAGAAGCCGTTAAAGTCACGAACTCCCTTTTGCTTCTGCAAAACGTTACTATCAGGAACGTTGTCTGTGAGGCGACGAAAGCAGTCATCAACTCAATGCAGTCAATTGTCACACTGACTGACGTGCACTGGACCCGGTCCTCTTCGCAAGTCCTGAGTGCTCAGGCTTCTAGCCTTGCATTGAACAGCTGCTTCTTCGCTGACATCCACACTATGCAGCAAGTGGGCGTACTCAGCTGTTTGGACTGCGCTCTGATCTATATCCAGCACACAACTGTGGAGCTGGTCACTGCCAAACTGGTTGGGGCAGTTTGGGCTTCTGCTACTGAAGTGACAATTCAAAACTCCAGCTTTGCTGGGCTGTCTGCAGACTACACAGGCGCCGTCCATGTCTCTGCAGACTTCTTTCAACTCTCAGACTCCAGTTTCTCACACATCACAGCAAGCGGGTCTACTTCTTCAGGAGACGCGCTCTGGCTGAGTGGCGGCCAGCTGACTATTGTGAGGTCTTCCTTTATTTGAAACAGGGCGTGGACAGGCGGGACAGTGCTGTGGGTGTCGGGCAACCTCAGTGAGCGGAATAACACCTTTTAGAATAATAGTGCGGAGTTCTTTGGATCTGACTGGGCCTCCTTCACTCATATTCTGCACGTAGACAACTCTTTGTGTATCTGAAGCAGGGAAAACTGCTGGTTATCGACCTGGTGGACCACTTCGGTTAAATTGTGCTCTCAGACAGCTCAAGTCAAGCTACAATCAGTTCACTGTGGCTGCAGAGCCTGACACTACTTTTCCCGCCACTGTCAATTCCAGTGCTCTAAGCTTGCGAATCATCTTCGTCTTGAGAGCCTGTGAACTAGGAGAAATAAAGACGAACAGGGTGTGTGAGCGGTGCCACGCTGGGACCTTCTCCCTAGTCCTTGGGCTACGAAATGCACAGTGTGCCCGAAAGGAACTGAGTGCAGGGATGGAAGCCAACTCTTCCCCAAGTCAGGCTACTGGAGACCTCAACTGCATTTCCCTGGAGTGCTGCACTGTCCCTGGCCTCAGTCCTGCGAAGGACATACCAACTACACGAGCCAAACTGGAGTCTGTGCCCGACTGCACACAGGCCACATGTGTCAGACCTGTGAAGAAGGGGCCTATAGACAGGGTAGAGACCGCTGCGTCGCTTGTCCCAGCAAGACAGTGCTCAAACCGGCTTTCTGAGTGGGGGGCTGATTGCGCTGTGGGGACTTCAAGCCTTTGCTAGCACACGGCCTAGCGACCGCTTAGGAACGCTATTGCGCTTGAACTATTTGCAGTTGACAGTGCTGGCGGGGGACTATGACCTGTTCTGGCCTGAGGTTTTCCAGCACTTCTATTCCTTGCACCGCTACGTAGGCAATGCGCCTCAAGCCTTTCTGCCAGTGGGCTGTCTCTATTCAGACGCCTTCTATGTCTCTACGGTAGCTGCTGCACTCGCACCTGTTGCCATTATCGCTTTCTTCTCCAGTTGCGGGGGAACGCTATGGCTTATCTTCAAGGCTGTCGGTTACTCCGACTTTTCGAGTACTACTTATGAATGCAATTATTAGTTTACATACATCCTTTTGTGGTGCGAATTGGCCTATCGGCCTTCCTTTGTGAAACTTTGGAGCCAGGGGAGCAATGGCTAGCGGACTTGGCTGTGCGTTGCTGGGACCAGCAACGCTTCACCTATACAGTGGCAGCCTCTCTGTCCTCTGTGGTACTGGGGGTGTAGGCTTGCCTGCACTGGCCGCCCTGGATCTCGTCAGACTGCACTACAAACTTGGGGGCAGTGCTGCCCTGGCAGACTTCCTGCAGGGAGGACTCAAGGAGTAGTGGTATTTGTGGGAAGGGATAACAGTGCTGTGCAAAGCCTTAGTAGTGACCTCTACGTCCTCACAGCCACAATTCTCCCCACAGCCCAGGCAGTGGTGTTAGTGGCTGCGCTGTCCCTACTGCCCCTCTCCCAGTGGGTCTACCAGCCCTACAAGCAGTTCAACCGAGTGGCGGTCCTCAGTCTAGTAGTGGTGTGGGGCACTGCCTACACAGGACTGTACTTCTTTGTCTCCGGCTCTAATGTCCTGTGTTGGGCCTGCATACATGGTTTCTTCTGTTCTGGACAGTGGCACTCTGTGCAGAGAAGCTCAGCCCGGTTCTGCGCTTGGACGCGGGATGCGAAGTTCAGAATAAGCGCGCAGTGGCGTCTTCTGAGAGAGTTTCACATGCAGTAATGAGCCGCTTGAAGGTAGTAGTCTATGGGGCGCTAGCACTTGAAAGCGTATATCCGTCTCACGTGCTTTGGACTAGTCCTTGATGTAGACGATGTTATGCTTATTTGCATCCATTTGTCCGGCGCTATAGTCGAAAGGCCACAGACCCAGGATAGGGAGATATCGAATTTAGACGTAGTGCCTTTATAGGTTATACAAATATAGCCAACAAGTACTCTAACGCCTATATCGATACCATTCAAAGTGCTGATGGCTTGCGGGAATGACATTCGCAACTGCGAAATACCGCATCTGCTTCACTCTCTAGCAGTGTGATTTCGAGTGGATTATGCACCTCCCCCACACATTTCAGTTAAACTACTAAGTTCACGCAAGACACAGAACTAAACGAAGGATGAAATAGACTACCTAGACATCCAAGGGTGCTGCAGACACTTCTCCACGGGAGGCCGCTTGTTGATATCTCTCGCAATCAAGGACAAAGTGAAGGACTTGGCTTCCTTGCTCACTTCCTGCCACTTCTTATACGCAGACCTGAACTCCTGGGATGTGAATGAGGCCTGCATCTTGGTGAATACGCACTCCCCGGCTAAGAGGGTGGACAGCAGCACTCCGCTGTTCCACAGGTCGTTCGCGGACCCCATGTGAGTCTTCGCCTTGAACTCCGGAGCCATGCACGCGCTTTCCTGGTCCTCCTCGCCCACAGGCACCAACAGCTTGACAGCGGCGCTGTCCTCCGTAGGCGGCTTCTCGAACAGCACGTGCTTGGCTGATAGCGTCTTGAGGGTGATGCTTTGGGTGTGGCAGTAGCCGATCGCTTGAAACACCTGCGCCATCAGAAGGGCGCCCCACTTTTCACTTACTCCGCCCAGGCGGGCAGCCAGTTCTTCCGCGTTGCCGCCCTCTGTACCCTCGAACACCGCGTAAAAATGGCCTTCGTCCTGAAATAGGTCCAGCATCTTCAGAACGTTGGGGTGGTCCAGAGACTTCATCAGCTTCAGTTGCTGCTTCACTGCCTCGTCACTTTCGTTCCGCTTCAGTTCGTAGGTCTGGACCCAGCACTTCTGCCTCGTGGTTCGATGCTGCGCTTGGATCAAAGTGCCGAGATGGACTTCTTCCAGCTGGTAGTCAGTGGCGGCTCCTCCGGGCACACTTCTCAGGTTATCTGTACTTTCCTGCGCCTCCGCTTCCCGCGGGTCAGCTTTCTTTTCAAGCTTTGAACTGGCTTTTGAGGTTTTTTTGCGATTCGACGGGGTACTTCCCTGGGCGCTTGATTGGGAGTCTGCTTGTTTGCGCGGCTTCGCGGAAGTTACAGTGCCTGCAGTCAGCTGGGAATCGTTTGCAGTTTCGCCGTGACTGGTCGCATGCACAGCGAGAGGGAGCTGCTGGCCGTCCAAGTCATCTGGCTTTTCACGGTCTCTACAGCAAAGACAGCCCATATTATTGCACAAACTACTGGTGAAGAAAGGACTAAAGCAGGGCGGCTTTGCCGTAGAAATTCCGAGACAGATAGATCGCTCTGCAGGACTAAAATTAGCGCCAGCTTACATTGCTCACCACACAAATGTCGACCTTACTGCAGTATGAAAGCTGTTTAGGCCAGGCTGCGGAACTGCGGGGGTGCATATCACCGGTCTAAACTAGTGGTGCGGCATGTGTCTGCAGCCTCAGGTCTAGTACTGGAGTCGTTTCCACTCACTTGGTCCTGCTCGCAGAGGACAGTCACCTGCGAGTATATTGGACTGGGCATACCCAGCTTCGCAGGTTGCTAACCAGACAACCAGCTGGACATGGGTCATGGGTAAGAAAAACTGAGATGGCTTTCTTCGTCTAATGAACAGAAACTGCTGCAAGCGGCCTACATAAACGCGCATCTGGGTAATTGGTCCACTCCTGTGCTGTGTGCGCACAAGAGCTTCTCGAACTCATGCTCCAATGAAGCCACTGACACAGTCCTGGCCTCTCTGAACCGCATTTCGCCTTCTTCCAGTCAAGACAAAGGGAGCGACTCCAAGAGCAGCTTAGCCATACCTGAAAGACAAACATCTGCAGGGCCTGATTTCTCTGAAAGCCAGAGTCGTTGCATGCAGGATGGTAACGCTGAGGGGGGAAGACTGTGCAGGGCGTAAAGCTATCAGTTGGGACACGGAAGCAGGAAAGTGGCTGAAGCAAAAAAAGGCACACTTTCAACTTCACAGTCAATGCACTTCCACTGCACAGGTCTTCCCTTCGTATAGGTCGATTGTGTGCATGGGTGCGCTGTCTCAGAGGCCATGTCTGACTTGGCCACCAAGCAAAGCTCTAGACTACTTCGCCAAAGCCACACGTCCTAGCAACAACGACTCTGCAAATGCACATCCTCACAGAAACTGTGTTAGCTGGCCAGGCCGTTGCTTCAGACTTGCATATTTCCACCCGGAAGCAGAAGAGCCTCGACGCTAATGCGAGGTCAGCTTCTAAAAGAGGGGAAACTGGACAAATGTAGTCCAATGGCAAGGCTGCAAGATATCGAAGAAGTGATTGGCGGAGCCGGTGGGAGTGCGGCTTGGAGAACTTGAACACGATGTAGTTAGAAATAGCAGTAATTTCCCCTAAAATTCCGCATTTCGCTACTCAATCCAACTATATAATGAGCTGCCATTGCTTTTAGGACAAGCAGCCACTCCGTCAGCCTTCAGATAATGACAGTGCGAAGGCCACTGCACCCGACGCCGCTTTTTATCTCGAAGCTCAGATTCCAGTCCTTCGACTCCTTCAAATCAGCCCTTCCTGCGAAACCGTAGGATGAGACTGAAGCTTTCCTTGCGTAATAAGGAGCTGCTTCTCAGAAAGTCCAAGTTACCTGGGTGAAGTGTGGGTTACTACTGAAAGCAGAGATGAAGGATGAAAAGTGGCATTCCTTAGAAACTGATAGAAGACAAAAAGCCAGCAGTTCGCTTTGGATCGTCTGAATATACTGAAAGCGCTGCAGAACCAAGACCACTGCTATGTTGCCTACGAAGCCACCGAATGCAAGACTAGCAGGAGAGGTTTAAGCAGGCAGCGAATATATGTCCGTAGGTCTGTGCAACCCCGGAAAACGTCTATATTTCGTACGTGTTTACATCTCTACTGTATACCGAAAAACAAACCAATCAACTTCCAGACTCCGCCTACTCACAGATCACCGACTCGCTTTTTCTCCTCCAATAAATAGGCAGTAAAATGGGCTGTCTCTGCTGTCGAGACCGCGAAAAGCCCTCAGACCACGAACTGCCGCAGTTCCCCAGCCCTGTTCACCTCAGCGAGACAGAGACAGTTCGCAAGTCATTCATTCGCTCTACAGTGAGACTTGAGGCCAATTTGCCCGAAGTGGGCAGTGCTGAAGCTTCCAGTGGAGGGACTCACCTAATGAAAGGACTGGGTGGTCCGAGTGAATCGGATGAGCTTGTAGACACAGAGGGGACTGGCTCAGGAAAGAGACTGGATGGCTTTAGAGAGGTGGCAGGGGGAGCTGCATGTTGCTATCAACTGGAGGAGAAACGAGTCGGCAACTTGGTCCGAGCGCAGCACAGGGACACTCACAAGAAGTACTTGATCCTCACTTCCGCCCGAAAGCCGGGGAAACGAGACCAAGAAAGGAGGCAAAGGCTGGAGCTGATAAGGTCGCTGGACCACCCAAATGTCCTCAAGATGGTCGACGTCTTTCAAGACAACAGCCACGTCTACGTAGTCTACGAAGATACAGAGGGCGGGAACGCAGCAGCACTGTCTGCGCAGACAGGGGCAGTGAGTGAGCACTTGGCGGCCGCCATCATGCAGCAGGTCTTCGCAGCGCTCAGCCACTGCCACTCCAAAGGCCTGGTCCTGCAGTCTTTCTCTCTGCAGCATATCTTTGTCTCAGGGTTGCTGGAAAGAGATTGCCCCTCTGTGAAGGTGCTCATTCCCTTCGAGACGAAACTGCAAAAGGACTCGATGGGTATTGCCCCGGAACTCAAAAATAAGACGCACATCAGCCCGCTTAATGACATGTGGAATTGCGGAGTGATTCTTTCCACTCTCATAGCAGGGCAGAGCGTGTTCCAAAACATGCAAGCCTCCTTCACTTCCCAAGAGTTCAGGTCCGCTTACAACAAGTGGCACGAAGTCAGCAAGCCTGCCAAGTCCTTGACGTTGGCCTTAATCGCCAGAGACTACAACAAGCGGCCTTCCCCTGAGAAGTGTCTGCAGCATGCGTGGATACTGGACTCGTAATTAGCAGTCTCTCTGGGCATTAACAGTGTGATTTTCCTTTGAAGTGCTTTAGGTCTGAGGCTATGACGCATGAACTGATACTGAGAAAGGCTATTTTAAAATAGCAGATGTATGAAAAGGCTCAGGCAGCCAGTTGTTGCAGACATAGAACAACTGTGCCCAAATATGGTACTCTGGGCCCAAGTGAACAATCTGCGAGCGAACTGGCTCAAGCAGTGAACACTTTCCCATATAAGTGAAGTTGTTGGATAGAGAATAGGTTAGAAGCGCAGACGGAGAAGAATCAGAGACTCGCACATTATTTCCTAAAATTCTAGCTTTAGAAGACGTACTTGATAGTCGGGACAGTCACGTCTTCCCTAGCTTCGGTCTCGCAGCTCACTTCCATAGCCAGGTAGCGCCGACCTGCAATGATGTGTATCTTTGCAATGCGCTCATACAACCCATGTACCGACTCCTGCAGTCTATCTGCATGTTCATTCCCTGGCAAGTAACCATTGAACATGCACACTCTGCCAGTGCTCACTATCGTCACTTTCAGGTGGTGCTTCTGCTGGATTTGCTCTATGAACTGAACAAGCGAGCAAGGTCCCTCCACTACCAGTTTATCCCACGTGGTAAAGCCTTCAGGATAAGCCTTCACAGGCCCTCTGGAGATGATGTCGTAGTCCTTGGACAGGCCACAAAGCCCCAGCACCTACCTTATTCCCTCCCAGGTAGTACCCAGATGATGGGAAGGCTGGCAATTTCTCAATTAGGACTTTTATCTTATTGGCTAATTAGGGAGTTCTCAGCGAAATATTAATTGAAGACCCATGCTGTATTGAGATGGAAGGCGTATTGTGATGCTTCCTGCAGTCTCTGAGTTACGGCCTTCAGCCTTAATGACAATTGGCAGGTCTCTGCAATATCAAAGCTCCTTTTACAATGGGAATGGGTTTGCTGGGAGAGCTAAAGGGAGAAAGTAGGCTACAGTTCTTTGCACAGGCTAGAAAGGCTGATATAATCTGCATTAACTGGGATAGAAATATTCAGAAATACTGATTTTACTATATAGTTGCATCTCTAAAACGGTGTAAATCTTCACTTTATCCGACATTTTGGGTTTTTTTCTCTATACAGAGCAAAAAATCCCAACTGTCTGCATTCTTTTCTGCTACTCCATTTGGATTATTCACGAATAAAATTTACCCAAAATCACTCCACGTCTCAATATAACCCTTAGAAACGCCAAATCCTCAGTGAATTCCCTTCTTTCCTACGTCTAGATGGCTATTTCTTCCCTATAGTTTCCGACATTTCCATGCGTCTTTCTGCCTATTTCCAGGTAGCTCAGCGCCTAAGCGTCCTTCTAACCTCGCAGCGTAACGGATATATAATGGAAACCCCAGTCCGGCGTCTCCAAGTGCTCGCCCACCACCTTTCCGCCCCCTCCACCGAAGTCGTGATTTGCGCAGCTCTGCGCACTCCCCTGATCAAGTCCTACCGCGGAGTGTTCAAAGACATGCCCCTCGAGTCCCTGCTGCAGCCCGTGATCCAGCAACTCATCTCCACCACTCACATCGACCCCAGCAAAATCGGGGACATCGCAGTAGGAAACGTCCTGCCTCCAGGTGCAGGGTTTATGACCGCTAGAATGTGTCAGTTTTTAGCGGGTTTGCCCTTTACGGTGCCTTTGCAGACTGTGAACCGGCTGTGTTCGTCAGGCTTGCACGCATGTGATGTAATTGCGAATGAGATTCTGAGGGGGGAAATTGAGGTGGGACTGGCAGCGGGAGTGGAGAATATGTCGATGTTTAACCTGGCGAAGTCGATTTCGTTGGACCCTGCGACTTTAGACCCGAGAGTGATGGGGAATCAGTTGGCGAAGGACTGCATGATGCCGATGGGAATTACTTCTGAGAACGTGGCTGAAAAGTATGGAATTACGCGACAGATGCAGGACCAAATGGCAGTGGAAAGCCACGCCAAGGCCGCCAGAGCCCAGGAAATGGGTCTGTTCGATAGTGAAATCGTCCCTGTGACCGTGACTCTCACAGGCAAAGACGGAAAGGAGAGAAGCATCGTAGTGACAAAGGACGACGGGGTCCGGAAAGAAACCACACTGGCCACTCTAGCGAAGTTGAAGCCTGTGTTCAAGAAAGACGGCACCACTACTGCAGGGAACAGCTCCCAGCTGACCGACGGAGCCGCCGGAGTCCTGCTCGCCAGCAGAGCCGCTGCCCAGAAGTACGGTCTGCCCATACTCGCGAAGTGGGTCGGCTTCACCACCGCCGGCGTCCCTCCGAGTCTGATGGGCATTGGCCCCGCCGCCGCCATTCCCAAGGTGCTGCAGCAGTGCAATTTGCGACTCGGTGATATTGACGTTTTCGAAATCAATGAGGCCTTTGCGTCCCAGGCTACGTACTGTGTGAATGTGTTGGGGGTTCCCAAGGAAAAGCTGAACCCCAAGGGAGGGGCGATTGCGCTGGGACACCCGGTGGGGTGCACAGGGGCGAGGCAGGTGGCGACGCTTATTCCAGAGCTGAAAAGGACGGGGAAGCGCTTTGGACTCATATCCATGTGCATGGGCACAGGGATGGGCGCTGCGGCCATTATCGAGAACGTCAGTCGGTAACTCTTTAGTCGAATTAGGGACTTATTGCGTTATTAGCAGATTATAAGCTTAGAAAGGTATGACTTTTCTGTGCAATTCCAGGCACCATTTCAGCACTTACAGCAGAATTGGACCAGGCTAAAGCCAGTATATAGCCAAAAGCGGTCTTTATTTAGCAGCAATTGCTGTTAATCTAGTATAAGCGACGGTTTTTACCAATTTCCAGATAAAACTGTCCAATTTTGAGCATCCAAACAACCCTGGCAATACCTTCTCCCAGTCTTCAATAGAGGAAACAGCTGGGAGACTCAGGCTATGTCCCTACTGTGGTCCTAAGTTATGGCTTGACTTGGCTGCGGGACTTTTCGAACTCTTCGAGGGCTTGGTTGAAGGTGGCGGCTTTCGCGAGCGTTATCACCACCTTAGCTCTCTTACGTGCTACTCCCGCTTCATCCGGCTCCGTGAGAGTCTGCGTCTCCAGCTTGCGCAGAGTGGCATAGCCCAGCGATATGAGCGCATCCGCAGCTCTAATGGTGTTTGTGATGGCTTCGCCCAGGCCGTGCAGCTGGATTTCCGGTCTGGCCTGCAGCTGCATCTTGGCGGCGTTCACGTAGATGCCGTGCTGGGCCTTGGAAGAGACGCGGATTACACCCTCTGCAGCCATTTATAGCGATTAGAGGAGGAGGCAGTACTGCTGGGCGGACTCCTCTGGCTTCAGACACACAGAACAGCGCCAGCTGCTTTGCACAGCGGCGTCTTCATACGTAGTTTGGCTGGCTTCCCTGTCCTTCTCTGGTATTTCCGCCTGCTTCGAAGGCTCGGCCCCAGTCCTCACCCTAACTTTCACGTCTGCGATTTCCTCCGGGCTCAGGATCGGCCTGTCGAATTTGTGGACTTTCCGCAGGTCCTCGTTTTCCTCGTCGTACTGATGCTCAATTTCCTCCTTCAAAAACTCACCCAGGCCGCCTGCTGTTTCCGCATGGTCCTGACTGCTGTCCTCGACCACGCATTGGTCTAGCTGGTTCTCAGCATCTTCTGCATTCAGTGACTGGCTGAAGCCGGAAAGGTCCTCTGCTGGGCCTTTGGCGAATCCTTCCAGGTCCAGACTGCCTGCGAAGTCGGAGTCCAAGTCGTCACGTCTGGCTACGTCTTCTATGGAGTCCATTTATTACTTGGAAGAGCGGACAAACCCAGAAAGCTAACTATCTTCCAATATGCTACCAACACAGCCTCTACACTCTCATAATACCCCAAATGCACAACCTCAGTCCACCCCTCCTCCATATCCATAACTTCCTACTCTACTGCCCTTCCTCCGCCTCATCGAACTTTATCATCTGCGTGGGCGGCACAATCAGCTCCTGGTTCACATTGGCTTCCAAGTACTGCTTCAACAGCGCCCTCAACTCCTCATTCTGCTGATGCAGCACTCCAGTTTCCTCCACCAACTGCTGTCTGTTCTGCAGCAAGGAGTAGTAGTTCAGGAAGGTCTTCACCAGCACTTTCCAAGTGCGTAGATGGCCTTCCGGAAGTAGAGCAACTATGCGTTCCCAGAAGCTGGGGCCGGGCTTTTCCTTGCCTTCGCGGGTTTGGGACCGGGCGGGAGTGTGCGTGATTCCGCCGGATTCGTGCGATTTGGACCCGGAAGGGCCTGGGCCGTGGCTCTCCTTCGCTTCCCGGAATTGGAAGAGAAGGCCGATTACGTCTTCTGGGTCGACGTCGAGAGTGTCGGGGTCCAGTGAGTCTCCGGAGTCTTGGGACAGGTCGCCTGCGCTTTGGTAGAAAGTGCTGACGAGCAGTTCCACGTCTTCCATAGTTTCCACGCCCAGTGTCTTGCGAATTGAGTCGATTTTGAGCGTCAGGACCTCCTTGTCGGACTTGTCGAGGCACTGGTCCCGCACCTTGTCTTCCACCAGGAAGGCGCACTCGTCCACCAGGACAGTGAAAACTTGGCGTATTCGCTGCACAGACACAGTGGTCGAAGGACTCCTGTGACTGCTCTGATGCTCCGCCTGCTCGACTTCCTTCTCCTCAGTGCCTTCGCCCTCCTCCAGCAGCTGTTCTGCGTCTTCGGGCTGGTCCCAGGGCAGGCCGAGCTGTTGGAGGTAAATGGTGCGGTCGCATTTGAGGATTTTCTGGCCTAGGGACTTGGCCTCGGCAGCGTTCATGTCGTATATTTCTTTGTACCTCACAGTGTCGTCCTTCTCAAAATGCTTATACTTTTTCTGCAGTTCCCGAAACGCCCTCGTCGCCTTCTTAAACTCATCCGTCAAAACCGCATTTTCCTTATTAAACTCCTTTTCCTTGTCATAATACAGTTTCCGAAACCAAGCCATCCGCTCCCTCAGTTTCCTTTCTCTACTAGTCAAAATCGCCTTTTCTTGGTCGTTTTCTGTCTTTTTTTCCTTTAAAACGCGGGTGTTGTAGGTGAGCTTTTCGGTGTTGAGCTGGTAAATGGCCTTCATGTCTTCGAGGCACTTCTCCACGATTTGCAGGTCGGTTTCTTGTTGGATTTTGTGGTTTTGGTAGTCGGAGGCTTCGCGGGAGCGGACGTCGTCCAGCTCCATTGCCTGTTTGTCCTCCAATTCCTGTCTGCCGTGGTTAAACCCCGCTTCCTTCAGCTTGTGCTCGTCGAACTTCTCATCAATTTCCTTTTTACAGTGGTTCAGCAGGTCTTCCCGCTCTCTCAACAGCGCTTCTTCTATCTCTTGCAGCTGTTCTCTATAGGTTTTCCTCATGTCTCTGTACTGATTCCTCATTTTTGCGATTAGTTCGTCGATTGCTTCTTCTTGTTTTCGCAGTTGTTTGATGTAGAAGGCGTCTTTTGCCTTTAGTTCGTCGACGAATTCGTCGATAAGTTTCTGCTTTTTGCTCAGAATTGCCTCGCATTCCCGCTTCTGCTCCTCTATCTTCTGATTGAGTTCATCGCACTCCTCCAACTCCGCCAAGTCCTGCCAGCGCATCTCCACCGCCTCGTTCTGCTTGCTGGTTTGGATGGCTTCGTCTTGGATGATTTCGTAGCGCTCGGCTCTTTGCTTGTCTTCAATTACTCTGCGACGGTTTTCTTCGATGTCTGCGTCGCTGCGGATTTTGGAGACGTCTTCCCAGGTTTCTCGCTTGAGTTTCTCGATAAGACCGCGACTATGCTGCACCTCCTCCATGCCCCTCACCATCTCAGGCCCATACAAGTTCTCTTCCATTCAAATTACTATACGCCCTGCACAGAACTACGAATGCATGTGGAAACAGCAGGGTGGAAACCTATTTAGGTAGCTTTTGCCTTATTGTAGTGCCAGTCTGAGGCCTCTAAAAGCTCTAATTCCCTCGTTTTCTTGGTCAATACGAATGCGAAGTAGACTCCCGAGACCACTATTGAGCCCAAAGCCAGCGGGTAAAACCCGTTTCTCGCATCTTTGCAGGGTGCTCCCACCTGTTCACAACTACCCTTCGAACTCAGTAAGTCCACAGTCCACAGCGCCAGTGTATTTGGCACCTGTGCACCTAGATTTAGCACAGTGGCGAGGAAAGTCATATAGGTGCCTGACAGTCCTTGCTGACTTACTCGGAAGAACAGGGAAGTTATGACGCTGAACATCATGTTGGAGCCGATTGCGCCCAGCAGGCAGCTGATTAGGACTGGAAAGTACCACGGCCACACGAGTTGGTCAGTACAAAGGAGGACCACCAAACTAATCACATTGGCGATAATACGAATGAAATAGCCCAGTCTGTACCCAGACAGAGAAAAGCCTTTGGACAGTTTCCACCCCACAGCCAGGGTGATTGCGATTTCCACAGGGATCAGCGCCATACTGAGCGCCCCCATTTCCACCTCGTCCATCCCATGCTCCACCAGCTGCAGCATCAGCACTGAGTCGAAGGCTGCGAGTCCGAGGCGCACAGTGAGCAGCAGGCCTAGGAGAGACTGCATGTGGGGGAGTTTGAGGATGTGCAGCATGGAAGAGAGGATGGACAGGAGGGAGGCGGGGGGTTCGCTGGAGGAGGAGGTTTCGGGGATTAGGAATTGGACGTATAGGCTGAACGCAATAAACAGGTATCCGCAGAGATGGAAAAAGCCACTCACTGGCAAAAAGGCCTCTGTAGTGCCGAAATACAGGGCTGAGAACTCGGCACTGTTGGCAATTATCATCAGCGGAAAACTGACGAAAAAGCCAATATACTGCCCCAGACTCTGACAGGTTGACCCCAAAGCCTTATTTTCAGGCTCTAACAGCTCCACTGCCCAGGCGTCCACCGCAATGTCCTGTGTAGCTGCCAGCAGTATCAGTAGAAACATCAGTCCTGTGAGCGTGTAAAGGTGTTCCTGTGATTGCAGGAAGGCGTCTATATAGGGCGAAGCCATGAGGAACAGAACTCCCATAAGCAGTTGACAGGGAATTATCCAGGACTTCCTGCGTCCCAGGTAGGAGATGTGGTGGGAGTCCACCAAGGGAGACCAGAGGAGCTTGAAGAGGTAGGGGTAGGAGGCGAATGAGAAGACAGCCAAGTCCGTATACGTCAAGTGCTTCTTCAGCAGGTAGGGGAAAGACCCGTGCACCAGTCCCAGCGGTATCCCCTGCAGCGTATACAGTCCTGTGATCAGAGCAGCCCTGGGCAGGTCTCCGCCCAGCCATCTCTGTGCGTCATACACCATTACCCTGTCCAAGGCAGAAACAGGGAAAAGGGCTTATTTGTTAGTTTCATCTAGCGAGTCTATGAAGTTTTGGATCACTTGGAAGAGGGGCGGCCCTGCCACGCTTTCAATGTTGTTGTGGCCGGCGCCTTCCACGAGGAAGATGGACTTGTTGCCGTGAGGACAGGCGGCGATTAGCTGCTCTGCGTGCTCTGTAGGCACTATTTCGTCTCTTGTGCCATGTATAATCAGCACCGGACACTGTATATGTCTCATCCTGTCAATATTGGGAAACATATCCCCCGGCAGCGTGAACCTGAAGTCCACCATCACTCGATATACAGAAGTCAAGGGCGTCTGCAGAATCAATCCACTCAAATTGGGGTACTTTTCTGCCAGGTAGCAGGAAGGACCGGACCCCAGTGACCGGCCGTACACAATGATGTGCTCGAGGGGGATTTTGAGACAGCCCGTGAGGAACCAGAGGGCTGCTTCACAGTCGGAGTAGACGTAGGACTCGCTGGGCGCGACTTCACTGTCGCCGTAGCCGCTGTACTCGTAGAGCATGACGTTCGCTTTAATCCTCGGAGCAAAGATCCGGTCCACCCACTCCTCCACCCTCGGCAAGTCCTCCGCATTCCCATGACTCATCAGCAAAGTGTACTTGAAGTTGCCATTCAAGTACCGGGCTGAAATCTGGTTCCCGTCCTTCGTCCTGAGGATTAGACTCGCCATGGAACTGCGGCGCTTGGAAGGAGGCGGCTGGAACACGAGAGACGCAAAGGAACAGCCCATTTTTACCCTAGAGCCTACCTGTTGTCCAGAATTCGGGCGAACTGCGGGATTTTATATGCAATTGAGAGATTTCTTTGAGGGAATTGGACTTAGGACGGTGGAAAAACGACGTGAAAATACAGAGAAAGGCGATTTCACTCCCAAATTTACGATGCAAGGGGGATTTTGACGGTCTTTTTGGGCGGGATTTGGCCTGTTTGGGATATGTGGCGATTCAAGACCAATTGGCTGCTTCATATAGATGAGAAGCTCCGACTTTTCCTGAATTTCCCTTATCAGTCGCCGACTTCTTTGTAAAAGTCGATTTTTTCCTTTCCGCAGAGTTTTCTCAGGGTTTCCCGCTCTAAAATCGAGATTTTGTCACTTCAGTGACCGAAAACCCCAATTTCCCAGTTTTTTCCAAAACATGGACTCTGCTTTTTGCCTTTAGGCTTGTATTCCCGTGCTCTTTCCACAGGTCTCCAATGCCGGTGTCTCAGAATAAACCCTCCTTTAGTCTATCGGTGCGGATTTCTTGGGTTAATTTCCATACTTACATGCTAGAAATGGTACATTTGAGTCTTTCAAGTGCTTAGGAATGCTTTTACCAGTATCACAGGGCGGAAAGCAGCTTTAGGGCATCTTTAGAAAGAGGTAAAGTATGAGTTAGGCACTAGTAACCATTAAATGTCCTTCTACGAGGCTATGCAAGCTGCAGTGCTAAAGTGGGAAGAGGCGGAAGCACAGCTCGCCCTGCCAACCTCCACAATGGCTTGCAGTGACTCTCTCGACTTCTCGTCCCAGACACCTGGCAGTGAGAAGCCGAGTAGAAGATGGACGCGAAGTAAGAAGTGGACGGATTCTGAAGACAAATTGCTGATTGAAGTCGCGCAGAGGTATCAGCCAGATTGGAAGAAGGTCGGGAAGTTCTTCCCTGGAAAGCCCAAGTCTGCTGTCAGGCGTAGGTGGGAGAACAGGTTCGATCCTGACATCAGAAAGACTCCCTGGACTTCTGAGGAAGACAACGCGATACAGGAGCTACTGTCTAGAATTGGTCCGGTATGGAAGGAAATCGCTAAAGCGCTGCCTGGACGGCCTCCGGACATGGTGAAAAACCGGTATTACGGCCATATCAAGCGAATGCAGGACATCAGAGACAGGAAAGTCAGAGCAGCCGCAGCGGAAACCACTCAAACCGGAACTCTCCCTTCAGGCCGGGAAGTCCTTCTCGCACAGCCGAGCATAGGCCTCCTGTATTCACCGGAAGCCCTGCAGGAAGAACTCAAACGCATTGAGTTACAGCTGGAACTGACGTGCTTTTCTACTATCGACCCCTTGGAGCTCGACTTCTTTCAGTATATTTAAATACGTTAGTTTTGGAAGTCGGGTTTTGGTTTTGGAAATGGACATTTCGGAAGCAGAAAAGCTGGAAAAATGGGCAAATTTTCGAAATTTGGGTATAAAATCGCCTTTAGAAACTGTATTATATTAATTTGTGAATTCAGTTTTTCCTTTGTCATATTTTAGTTTTTATTTTTTATTTCCGCTGAAAAATTAACTTTTCGGCCTAAACTACGGCTAAATCTGCCGTAAAACAGACTTTCTGAATAAAAGTGGGGAATACTTTGGAGAGTTTGATACTGAACAGTAGCTTGCCATAAAAATGGACTTTTACCAGACTTTGAAGGGCGCTGGAAGTCTCTGGGAAACAGAGGAAAAAGGTGACCTTTTGCCTGCTTTTCCTCTATCAGTCTTCCCAACTAATCCAGACTCATCTATTTACTCCGGCTCCGCACTGCACCTAACCCCGAAAACCGGACGAACACGCAGATGGACAGAGCCCGAAGACAATCTATTGACAAAACTGGCTCAGCAGTACCTACAGAACTGGAATCAAGTGACTAAGTTCTTCCCTGGCATGCCCAAGTCCGCCCTCAAGCGCAGGTGGGAGAACAGGCTCAATCCTGACATCAAAAATACTCCCTGGACTACTGAGGAGGACAAAGTGATACAGGAGCTACTGACTAGTGTGGGCCGGGTGTGGAAGGAAATCGCTAAAGCGCTGCCTGGACGGCCTCCAGACATGGTGAAAAACCGGTACTACGGACACATCAAGAGATTACAGGACATCCGAGACAGGAAAGTCAGAGAAGCGGTGGTGGAGACCGGTCTGGTGGGTGCATGCAGAGCAGACTGGGAAGGCTTGCTGGTGCAGCCGAGTAAAGACTTCCTGAGCTCTCAGGAAGCGCTGCAGGCGGAGTTGATTTTCGAAAGCGAACAAAATCGGTCCAATTCATTGGCTTTTGACACGACTAATCCTCTACACATTCCCTAGTAACTAACTATGCTCGTACTTTTCTGTCATGTTTCTTTTCCAGTGTATACAAAGAAAGACGCATTTTACGCTAATTGCCAGGTGAAGTAGTGGGTATGCATGAAGAGAAAGGGACCATCTGGCTGCTTAGCAGCAGGGAACTGCAGAATTTAAGCTGAAAACTGTCATACAGCCGGCCGAATGGACCCATTAAAATGTCCTTTGAAGCGGAGATAGCTGTATACAACAGCCTTCCAGATAGCCTCTGCAAGGCTTATTGTGCGGACACACAGGCCCTAGAAGGCAAGGCTACTACGAGTACGTGCCCAAAATGACTGATGTTCTCCTCTACCCCGGACTTTATATATCCTTCGCAGCAGTGTCCTTACCTCCGCTGTTTGAAGATAAGTCCATTACTCCCAGATATGACTGTTGTATGCGACTTTCTATGTCGATGGAAACATGAAGTAAAAGTCGATACAGTGAAAGCTCGATATTGATTACCGCTGAGAAACGTGCATCTAATGTATCCTTAGCCGTGCATCTTAACGTGCTGCTATTCTCTCGCGCACAGGGAACGAATCTCCCAGTTCCTTGTTGCGCATTTGCAGGCGTCTGTTCTCCTCATTGAGTTCAGCCACCATCCTTTCGAAGTAGACAACCGTCTCCCTGTGCTCGTCCTTCCACTTCTGAGTGTGCGCTTCTTGCAGCTTCAGCAGGTCGAAAGCCTTCGCTTCGCGCTCCTTTTGCTCGAATCTCGCTTGAGCGATGGACTCTTCGAGTTCCGCGACCTTGCGGTTGTAGACTCCCACAGTTTCGCGAAGTTCGCTGTTGCAGGTTTCTCGCAGAGAGTTGAGTTGGCTGATTAGCGAATCTCGCTCTCTCAGCAAGTCTTCGGCCTGCGCCCGCAGTCTGCGACTTTCCTCCTGCAGCTGCTGCGCTGTACCTCTCTGCGCCGCTGCCTCTCGAGAAAGCCCTGCATTCGCAGTTTCCAAGTTGTGCACAGTGCGGTCCCAGTTCTCCTTCTCAGTCTTCAACTGGTACATCTCCGCCAGCAGTGCTTGTTTTTCCCTCGCACATCGCTCTTCTATTTCCCTGCACCGAGCTTCAGTGGCAGCTGTGCGCTTGACAGCTCTGATACGCTCTTCTTCCAGCAAAGCAGATGCATGTTCTGCATCCGCTCTTAGGCCTTGCACGTCTCTGGTCAGCTTTTCCACTTGGAGCTGGAAGGCGGTGGCGGTTTCTTGGGCGTCGTGGAGGTCTCGGTCTCGGCCTTCGATTGCGAGCTTGTGCTTCTTGCGGATGCTGTCGATTGTGCCTTCGAACTGAGACTTGAGGAGAGCTTCTTGTCGTTTGGAGGTTTCTGTGGCGAAGTCCAGTTTGCGTTTCAGCTGCTGTTCGTTCAAAGACATACGATCCCGCTCCAGTTCCGCCTCCCTAACCTTGGTCGTGCACTCCTTGTAGAGCTGGTTGACGCCCTCCTCCTTCGACTTGAGTGCATTCAGCTGACTTTCCATGTCCTCAAACGCCTTCAACATGTGACTGAACTCATTCTTGTTGCTTTCCAACTCCCGCCTCGTCTCATCATACTGCGCCTTTATATCATCCAAAGTCCTCTCCATGCCCACTCCCCGGGTCACCGCCTCTCTTTCCCTCATAGAAAGTTCCTGCACCTGCTGTAGCAAGTTGCTGACATCGGCTTTGCGCTTGACTTCTAAGTCTTCGAAGGCTTCGCGGTAGTGTGAGGCCTGCTGCTGGGTTAGTTTCAGGTCGCTTTGAGCCCGGGTGAAGTTGGTGATGGCTTCTTCGCGCTCACGCTCCAAGAAACCTAGTTGCTCGGAGGTCTTTTTGAGCCGGTCCTCAGCTATCTGAAGGTCTTGCTGGAGCTGCTCATTGGCCTGGCGAGTAGCTCGGAAGTTGCCTTGGAACTCCAACACTTCCTGCGTGGCTTTGTTGGCCAAGTCCTCACACTGCATGGCCCGCTGTTCCAAGTGGTCATTGCGGCTCTTAAAGACCTGCAGCTGCTCCAACAGTATGTTGTTTTCCTTAGTCAGCAGGTCGATCCGCTCCATGTATTCCTCCTTTTCCTGTGCGTAGAAGCCTGCGCTGATAGTCCCTCCTTCCAACTCCTGCTTCTGTCGCTCAGAGAAGGATTTCAACTTCCGCTCCATCTCCTCTCGGAGTTGGGAGTTCTCCACTGCTATGCGCTTGATCCGCTCTGTTTGTTCTTCCAGTGCACTGCGGGCGTTGGCTAAAGCCTTGGTCAACTCGTCAATGCGGCTGTCGTATGCGAGAAGGAGCGGAGAAAGGAGGGAAGCATTTGTGGCCCAGGGCGGCAGTAGCTCTTCCCCGGGCAAAGGCACTGCCTTAGGGGCGTCCAGCCCCATAGCTTGCTGGTAGCGCGACAACTCCTTGTTGAGTCTCTCCACGTTGTCTCGCAGGGTGTCAATCTCATGCTGCATGGTCGCTGGGTCATGCTCTGCCATGATTTGAATATCAAGTGACCATTGTGCTAAAGATGAATCCCGGATGTTGTTCGGATGATTCTGATGTCATATCAGCGGCTTCAGGGGCGGATTTCTCGACTACAGTGAATCAACTTTACCAGTATGTTAACAGTGGGTCGAGGAGTGATATAGAAGATGGAGGTATTAGTCTTATTATGCACAAGGCTATCCAGCTCGCAGAGAACCAAACTGCACTCTCCATAGTGGACGACCTGATTTCCCAATATCCTCCCAGCACTGTCCCTGCAGACGTAACCGACGCCCTTGGCTGCGCCTTGCTAAGAGCCGGGCAAGTCACTTCCGCACTGGCCATCTTCCACACAGCTGTATCAGCTTCTGAGCACGCCTGCGCCGCTCAGCGCTTAAAGCTGTACGTCCATCTTTGTGACGCATATGCAAGGCTAGAGAAGCCCAGGCAAGTTGTAAGGTACGGCACACAAGCTGTGCACTTGGTTGAGGCAGAAGTGCTGACTGCTACTATGCGTGAGGACTTGTATGAACTTTATGACTTACTGACGAAGGCGGAACAGGCGCTAAATCGCTTCCAAAAAGCTAAATATTGGCTCAAACTGTCGTTGAGACATATGAGTTCGGAGCGGTTGCCGTATAGTTCCCCTACCAGTCCGACTGGCTCAAGCACCTGTCCTGGTCATTCCCAAGGGAAACCAACACTCAGCGGCTTCAGTGAAGCTCTCCACCGTCTATCAATAGGCAAGGAAAAAACCATTAGCAGTGAAAGACACAGTCCTGAGTCGGCCCACGTCCTTTTCCAGTGCTGGAGAAAACTCCCCCCGACCAAAATCGTGAAAGTCAGCATCACAGAGGACCAGGAAGACAACTGGGTAGTGACCATGACTGACAGTAATGACCAAGTCATGCAGCGGCGAATATTGACCAGATCAGATCCTTGGAGGAAGCTGCAGCCTAGGATGATTGCCACTATGGTACGACTGGACTCGAAGGGGGATTTGGTCCTGCGGCCTGTGCTCAAGCTTAACCAGCCTCGGGAACCCGCAAGTCGAGACAAGTACGCAAAGGCAGCAAGGGGGCAATTTCCCCTACACAAAGATATGAGTGCTGCCTCTCTCCACAGGTCCACAAAGGCAATTTCTCCAGGTTTATTCGAGTTTTCCCCCAGACGAAGAGTCATTCGTGCTCAATCCAGACGTATTATTCCCCTGCTGAAAGTACCTCAAAAGGGGCAAAGAACCACTTCAACCACTTCGCGCAGACACTGTGCTTCCGGCAGCTCCTCTCCCGACTCTCACTACGTGCAGGACAGGGTGGTGATGGCAACTACCCGCAACGACACGAAACGCTTCATTATCCATATTTCCGAAGCCTTAGAAGACAGTACCGAAACCAACATCCGTCAAAGTCTGTGATAAACATGCATTTTAGAACGACTTAGTAGTCACTTAATAGCTATTTCCCCATAGGTTAGGCTAAGAATACATAGCGTGCATACACTAAGTCAGACTCAGGTCTAGTCTGGGGTGGCGCCAAGGACACGGTTTTCCCTGCAATTCCATTGTTTTCGGCTCAATCTCCCAGTCTCTTTTCAGCAGCGGCAATATAGTGCGTTTGTGCAGTACTCCGCGGACTTCCTTGGTCTTTTTTGTCTTTTTCGCCTTTTTCTGCTGGACCTGTTCAGCCTTACTCGGCGGAATGACGAGAGTCGACACAGAGGGCAGACTGGAAGGATGGATAATGACTTCTTCTTGAGGGTTGACTACGAAGGACCTGAGAGAGGTGTGCAGCTTCATAGTTTTATGGGCTTTCCATGGATTGGTAGTGGTCATAAACGCTGTGAGAGGCTGGGGATTATAGCGCGGACATATATACGCCTTTCTCTGCTTTCGAACTCCTACAGTTTGCGTCAAACACTTCAAAACATATGCAACATACGGCTTTTCCGTCTTCGTTAGCTTATATATAACCTGAAAATGGATCAATTTGGCCTGAATTTGGCTTTCCAACGCTTTCAGTAGTCCCCAACTATAGCTCTTTAAATGCTCCTCATTGCAGAAGGCATCCAGCCCTTCACACCTGACCTCGTCTTTCTCCACATCCACTCCCCTGCGGACTTCGTGCACATACACTCCCGGCTTCATTTCCTGCCCTAACACCTTGGAAAAGACCACTGCGGAACTGCCTCCGGGGAACAACTTCGGCAGACGAGTGAGGGAGAGCAGGTCGAGTTCCAGATAATGACCGTCCTTTATCACCAGTGCTACAGGTTCGTTGGACCAATTGTCGTCTCGTTGTGCGCCTATGACGAGGGCGCAGCCTTTAATCACGTCCACTACTGTAAGGTCTCTAACGTCCTGTAGCAGCAGTCCTCCACTAAGCTGCGAGCACAGTTCCAGAGGCCGATTGGGGAAAATCGGGTGAAAGAAGACTGCCTCAAGTATGTGAAAAGTGCCGTGGTGCAAAGGACTGCGCGCCAACTGTCTGAGCAAATTGAGCCAAGTCACAGTCTGCACCTTCGCCTCATCACTGGACAAAGCTTTATGATGCCGCGGATTGAGCCATTCACTCATCAGGTAAATCTAAGCATGGACTATTCAATACAACGCCAGATGCCGGTGTGCAGGTCGTAGGCATAGGTGGCGAGGAAGCCTTGGAAGTAGACTTCGTCACGGTACACGGCGGCTTCGCCAGCGAAGTGGTCAGTGATTGGCAGAGAGGGCAGTCGTTCTCGCTGGCCGTCACTGAAGCTCACCTTAATTACATCAAAAACGTCGTTGGTATGGTGGCCGCCCACTACTAGGGCGGTCTCTCCGTCGAGTTGGTAGATGCCCGCCAAAGCCAGCCACTTGGGCAACTGAACACTGAGCTCCACCCAACTCTCCGCCTCATACTTCTCTATCGACGCCTCCTCCGTGCCTCCGAAGACATACACCTTCGAACTCCAGCTGCTTGCGCTCGCACACACTCTGGCCACGTTCAGCTCTGCACAGACTTTCCACTTCTCTCCGTCGAAGGCTTCGCAGTGGGTGAGGGGCTGGTCACTCATCCCGCCCAGTACCCACACTAAGCCTTGGGTCCATATACTGGCGTGACTGTGGCGGGACTGAGTCAGTAGCGCGGCTTTGTGGGAAGTCGCATGCTTGACTTTCAACTTTATGCACTGAGCCGGGTGCCGGTTTCCTCCTGTCACTACAATGTTCCCAGTCGGCAGCAGCACTCCCCGACTGCCACTATCAATCGTGCACTCGAACAGCTTGAACGTGTCCTCCGTGACTGCATCAAAGAGCAGCAAGTGGCCAGCCATGCACTGGGCGGTCTTGGGCTCCCGCTCCCACTTGACAAGGACCATGCTAGACTCTCTGCTTGCGTAGCTCATAGAGCGAGGCGAGCCTACGTCCACGTCAATAGGCACAGGCTTCAGTATGCCCCAGCTTTCCCGCTCCACTGGAGTTCCGGTGGACCGGTCTGCGAACACGGTTGTGGACTTTTCCAGACTTTTGTAAGCGAGCGCCTGGCGATTTGGGAAGAAGGCAGTGATTTCCAGCTTGCAGTCCATGCACAGGCCTAACGCCAGTTGATACGACTCTTCGTCACATATGCACACTTCCCGTCCCTGCACCTCCGTCTTCAGCACCAGGAAGTGAGTGGGGACATTGAACTTGCAAGCCGCTTGCTGCAGCAGACTCTGGTAGTCTGTAGGCAGTTTCGCCAGCACGACTGCTCGCTGGGAGTCAGCCAGAAGGCTTACTTTGGTCCGGGGCACTCGGGGCTGGGTGCTGGTGACGGTGTGAGAGTTGGTGCAAATGGACCCCATCGAGTTACACATGTCTGGAGACTGCCAGCGGTGGAGATGGAGGAATGCAGAATGAGACTAGAAAGAAGGACTGAGGGTAGTTATGGGACTGGGAAAAGCTCGATTTTGGGGAAGTGCGTCCCTGATAGTTTATAGTGCTGGACAAAGGGTCCCTTTCTTATTGAAATTGATCAAATCACGCTGTTTCCCCAACTGCTGCGGAAAAGACAGAGAACTATCAAGTATTTGTAGATGTTTCAGTCCTAGTGCTATAAGAGCTACTAGACCTACAAGCGATGAAGACTCAACTAAAGCAATATTGGCCCGGCAATTAATAACTTTGCAGTCTGAAGCATGAGAGATCCCTGGCTAGAGTTCTATTGACCCTTTCAGTAGCTATCTCTTCTGATTTCGCCGTTACAGTGTAAAAACGCCATACTAATTAACCCATCTTCTGGCGTGCATAATGTACAACCACTTCAAAATCGACGTAGTGCAGAGCTACAAACCCAAGACCTGCAGTGCCTGCCAAGACTGCTTCGAAGTAGGCGAGTTCCAAGTGGCTCGTTGTAAACTGTGGCACTTGGACTGCTACCAGCCTGATTTCCCCACCAAAATTCGCATTTCCAGGGACGTGGAACTGAGTGCGGAGGCAGAAAAGCACGTGGAAAAGCTGAGGAGTTGGGTGAAGCAGTGGAACCAGGCGGACTTACTGGACAGGGAAGCCTTGCCTATGCACTATTTCCACAATTACGTCAGGAGAGGAAGGCTTCTCCAGCCTCGGCTGATGCTGGAAGTGTTCAAGTTCTTAGGAGCTGCAGAGGTGGAACTGCGGGCCTCCCAAGTCTGTTTAAGCTGGCACTCAGTAGCTCGCAACCCAGAGCTCTGGCTGGACTTCTTCGAGCGCGAGTTCTACCCTGGGCATGAGATCCGAAAATCACCAGATATCCGCAAAGACTACATCACACATGCTTTTCAGGCCTGCTGGAACTGTAAACACATAGTGGAGACCCCTGGTGTGCAGTACATATGTCCTTACTACAGAATGCCGCTGTGCGTGAATTGTAGCAGTCTTCCCGAGTGCAAGTTGATGACGGAGCGGGAACTGAGGCGGCAGGCTGGCTTGAGTGCGGGGCAGATCAAGGCGTTGGGAGTGCCTTTCTTCCAGTTCGGGGTGAAGAAGTGCACTTACCTGAGTTTGGCCTCTGAGAAGCAGCGACAAACTCGGCAGAAGCGCAAGGCCTGGGCACTAGAGCAGCTGGAAAACGATAAACTGCTAGATGCGGAAACACTAAGGAAACTACGTGTCATTCAGCTCACCAGCACCTGCGACATCCCCGCCCCAGTCCTCCACTTCCTCGAAACGCTCAACTCCGACCCACTGGACAAGCAAGTGCACGCCAACTACTCCCACCTCAAGCAGACCCTGCGGCCTCATCACAAGCATACTATTAGCTAACCTGTGGACTTCTCTGTCCCTGCTAGAGCCTGAGTCTTGGTCACGAAGCGTCCTTTCACGCGGAGGCGACTGTCAGCGACGCGTTTGCGACAGTCGTAGCTGATTTTTTTGGTCCAGACGCGATGTTTACGCTTTGCGAGGAAGCGCTGGATGCGGGCTTGGCGCTGCTCGCTAGTGAGAGTGCCAATCACTTGGCGAGCGGCTGGCAGTGGTTCTGGAGCCCTAGGGGCGGGCTTGGGAGGACGCTGCCTATTGGGCCGCCTCGGCCTGAGCTCCAAAGGCGCAGGCTCCAGCTCGCAGTCCTCCCCCAGCGGCAGCACCAGCGTCGGCAAGCTCCACCCCCCAAAGGACTCACACAGACTTTCGAAGAGCGGCACACTCTCACAAGTCACTGGCATCAGGTTAGTGAAGGACTGCTTGCGTGGGCGAGGAGCATATAGGTCTAGGAAGTGCAGTTCAAGACAATCTGTCACAGAGTCCAGCGAAGCCTCCATATTGAACTTAGCCTAGTTGATTCCCCAGCTGAGTGTCATACGAAGCAGCTCGCCTACTGTGAAGCCGCAGGAATTCCACTGAGACCCGCAGACTCCCAGCTGTTGGAAGTCCAGCAGAAACACGCCTAAATTCACAGAAAAACTCATCACCAGCGTGGCTTGGCCAGCTGACGTGGTCAGAGCCTGGGCCGCTGTGCCCAAAGAGGGCCAGTTGCAGAGGGCGCCAGAGGCTTGGAAGTCGCCGAGGACGTCTTTGCCGTCTAGGAGGAAGTAGGTGACTGCCTTTTCGTCCCCAGATACCATCTGCAGGAAGTCACTCACGAATGCATTGACGTCGTTCTCAGCGGCTATCAAAGCTTCAGCACACGGACCGGCATTCGTCGAATTGAGCTGCAAGCCTTGCACCAGCCCAGTATAAAAGGCGCCTATCTGAGGACTGGACTGCGTCTTCCCAGCTACACAGACCAAACCCAGCATCCAGACACACAGCAACCGCGCCTGCATATTATATGCTCCAACTTAGCCTAAAAGGAAACCTGAGAAACCAGCCGCAAGGAAGCCACTATTCCCAGTAGCCGCAAGTGCGCAGCCTTGCCGAAGACCGCCACAGCAAAGCCTAGTGGGAGGAAGTTGAGCTGAGTGGACACTACCTTGGTGAAATTGTGTTTGGAGGAGAGGAACACCGCCGCTAGTTCGGCCTGCAGGAGTAGGAAGCTTGTCCAGTCGGAAACGAGCCAGGCGCCAGTGGCTACAGCAGGACAGTCACTGGTAACTATGTGCAGACATATGATTTCAGCTAACTTCGGCCAGCACACATACCTGATAATCGCACGTAGAGCTGTAGAGACAGGACAGTATAGTAGTGCATGGAAAGCCAGGCAGTCATACACCACTATCACAGCTGTCGCGTACCCATCCAGACCCGAGTCATCAGGCCTTGCAGGCGTCACTAGGAAGGTCTGGGGGAGCAGGAACAGTGGCAGGCAGAGGACTGGCACCAGGCTGTGTAGGAAGTACAAGGAGGAGTAGCTGGAGAAGACGAGGACGGAAGCGCAGACTGCGACTAGGAGACTGGCGGAACTCATACGACACAGGCCTTTGATATATAGCGGGTCTCGAAGCGGCGCTTTGTATATATTAACCTCGAACAACTCATCAATGACCGCCATAGTGACTGATTGGTACCTCTCATTCCCTCCACTCCTCAGCAACACGCCTATCACATACCCTTGCAGCGTCGTCAGGCCCACCAGCATCAAATAGGTCAGCAGCCAGCCGCGCTCCAAAAGTCCTTTTTGACCCTTACAATAGGCGGCGGGAATAGGGCCAGGACTCACTTTCCACCAGGCCAAGGACTGGGAGGAGGAAGTGGAGCAGCCAGCCGTAGTGCAGGAGGCGTAGCCATTTGTACCCTGAGAAGACCAGCCACAGTGGAGGATTCAGTACAAAGCACAGGAATAAGGCTGAAAGGAAGATAGCGCTGAGCTGAGTGGATAGCAGGGTAGGGGAAACTTCGGGAAATAGCATCAAATGGACTGCCCCAAACAGACTCAATCCGGTGCAGAGCAGACTACTCCTGCCGTTAGTGGAGTCCCCTAGAAGTAGACACACTCCTGATACTGTTAAAACCACGCACAGCCAAATGTCCCCATAGACTGCATACTGCCCCAGCAGTGCTTTCACGCCTATTACAAGGTTGCAGGAGAACAGTTTCCAGTGTGTATGTCTGATGTTGCGCTTGGTGATTGCTAGGAACAGCTGCAAGCCGGAACTCAGGGCGAAGAGGGAAAAGGGACTGAAGCTGGATAAGGGGTTCACGGCGATTAGGAGGCAGAATAGAGGCAGAGTTTCGAATTTGGTGAGGAAACGAGTGATTGACAGGCCTAAGTCTTTGAAGTGCGCAGGTAACCCCTCCCTAGGCTCTTCTAGATGTGAAATCGTCATTAAAGCCACTAAGTACAGGCTAAACCCACAGCAAGCCACCGGACTCCCCAACACGTAAGTCTTCCCCAGGCTTACAACCAATATCCACATCAGTACTCTCCACCGCAATTGCACTTTAGGCACCGACAGCAAGCAGTAGACCTGAGCAGCAGAGGATACCCACAGAGTCACAGGCAGTAGTCTGCCGAGCAGCAGCTCCAAGCCACTCAGTCCCAGGTGCAGACGCCACTGTTTCAGCAGACTTGCGGCCATTAGAGCTAGCTATTCAAGGCTTGGAGTCTGTGCGGCTGGTTTGGATGCGCTTGATGAAGTCGAATTGAGCGGCGAAGTACTGCTTAGGAAGCACCTTTTCCCTGGCGTTCGCTAGTGCTTCTCTGGAAGTGAGTATGAGTTTGGCGAGGAGGAACGGGTCCTTTTCCTCCTTCGCTGCTTCGAACTCCGCCCTGGCAGACGTCCTGATGATGTGCGACCACTGCGTGCCGTCCTTATGGTTCCAATTCAGCACCTGTGCGAATTTGAGTATGTGGCGATAGAGCAGCAGGGCTTCCCTCGAAGGCAGCGGCTTGTTGCTGCGGGCCAGAGCCTCTACTGGTCTCTCCAGTATGCGCTCTATGATCCCCATCCCCCTTTATATAGTGCTACTGCCGAGTTAGCTGCAATATCTTCTGTAGTGGCGAGGTCTTGGCCTTGCGGGCGAAGGGACTGTCCATGACAGGCCGCTGCTCCTTCTCTATGTCTTCCCACTCGTATGCGACTCCCCTGGCCTGCATCAAAGTTCTGCAAGTCTCCCAGGACACTCTCACGTACTTCGCGTCGAAGCCGAAAACAGGGTCGATGTTAGCACCCAGCCACTGCACTGTGGCGGGGTCGGAGGGGTAGCCGCAGCCCACGTTGCCCACTAGGGCGCTGATTTCGTCCACTAAGGTGTCGCGGGTGACTTTGGCGCATATGCTTGCAGCGGAAACCACTGGGTAGGTGCTGTCTGCCTTGGGCTCCACTGTGAATTGGATGCCTGGCTGTATAGAGGCAAAGATGCTACTGAGGTGTTCTGCGTACTTAGCAGGCGGCCCCACAGTATCCAAGTAGCAGTGGGTCACATTCAGTCCAGCCTCCAGCGCTTGTCTAATCACAGACTCTGCAGAGTCAAAGGCGATAGTGTTCAGACTGGTCCTTTGCCGCATCAACATCGCATTCGAAAGCTGCTCCGAAGTCGCAACTTGCACGTAGTAATGCACGTCTGCAAGCGACTTGATGACCTTGAAGAGTTCATTCCTGCGCTCTCGGGTCAACTTCTTCGAGTCGTCGAAGCCTAATTGCGCGTATTGGGTCTTCTTAGTCACTGGCCACACGCAGGCTGCGTAGACCATTGGCCCGATCACTGGGCCTCTTCCCGCCTCGTCCACGCCCAGCTCGTATTCCATATTATTCCCTCCAACAAGTTACCTGTATCGGCAGTCACAGCAGTCCTATAGGCAGTTCCACACCAAAATAGGTAGGATTTTCTACGTATAGGAAGGATCTTTGAGATACACTGGATATGGGTACAAAGTCGGGATGGGGGAATTTCCGTGCAGCGGTTCAGACTATTTTATTGGTATTGAGAATTGTAAGTTATTATGCGACCGGAAAGGCAGTTTGCTCTTTTGAATTCGCACCCTGGTCGGAAGTCTAAAGGCGAAGGGACTAGACTGAGTAGTTTACTGTTAGATTACGCGTCCAGGCCTAGGCCTGCTCTTGGGCTCTGCTGCACTGTACCCTGATCCCCAGTCAAAAACGCCAGCGCTTCCACATAGAACCTCGCCTCATCCCTCTCCGTAGCCCTAGCGACTCTCGCATACACTGTTCTGGGCAGACTGCTGCGCTGGTCACAGGCCTGAGGCCGGGTCTGTCCTTCGACTCCCCTAGTTTCCATTATAAGTCACCTGGACTGTAAAGTATGGCAGTTCGGAAGCTGGATCGAGACGTCCTGTGTCCCTTTCTACTCAGAGTCTTTTGGAAGCTGGGAGAGCCGGTCACATTGGAGTCGGTCCGACATCGCATGGAGGACCAGCAACCTGACGAAATCCGACTGTACACCTGGCTAGATGCGACTCTGGGAGAAGTAACGCAGCTGTTAAAGGAAGAGCTGCCCGGTGCAAGACGGAGAGACGCGGAGTTCGAACTTTCCTTCATTCGGCACAACTTAGAAGGCGGCCTGGAGCTAAAGGCGCTAGGCGTGATTTCCGCTGTTCGTCCCTCCGACCTAGACGCAGTGACGCTTTCCAGCCTCCGCTTCATCATCGGCGACTGCCTAGCCGTGACGCTGCGACACAAGCTGAAGTGATATTAGGACTTATATGGACCCTCTGCTGCCTGGTAAGGTGGCCGACTTCGACCGATGCAGGGAGGACTTGAAGGGTCGGCTGAGCCAGGTAGCAGGCCAAGCTGCGACCTTGACAGGGGAAGGAGTGACTTACATGGACTTGAAGAACAGCCTGCTACTGCACTATGCGACTCTGGTACTGGGCGCTATGGGGTCTGAGAGAGAAGCACTATTACCTGCGTTGCTCCAGACCAAAAGCCTGTTGGAGCGGCTTCGACCTTTGGATGTGAAGCTGCAGTACCAACTGGATAAGATTTCGAAGGGCAATACAGACGCAGAGCTCAGCTTCAAGCCGAATCCAGAGGCAATGAGCACTCAACTCCGAGTCACGGACAAGCCAGGGGTCTACGTCCCTCCCAAGCTGCAGGCTGTAGAGCCGGATTTAGGCCTTAAGAGCAAAAAAGCTGCACGGGAGGAGGAATTCCGCAAGCGGCAATTGGCCCAATCTGCTTTTCTCGAAGACTTACGTGCGGAACTCGGAGACGAGCCTGTGGAAATCAAAGCAGACGTCCGCAACCGCAAGCTAAAAGCCATGGAAGACCGAGAGGAACGCTACGAAGAGGAGAACTACACCAGAGTGGTCCTGTCCAAGCGAGACAAACAGGTGCGCAAGCGACTGCGGGAGCAGGAAGAAGAGCCGCTGGACGATATGGAGGACATTTCCAAGTTCCTAAAGCAGGCTGAAGCGCCTACTCGCCGGCCCTCCAAGCAGTAGTCCCTTTACCACCTAGTCGTAGCGTCTTTCGCGCTCTGGGACTGTGAGCACTCGCAAGGCCTCCGCTTCCTTCTGAGCCGCTCTCATCCTCGCTGCTAGTTCGTTGTTTTCCTCCAAAAGCTGCTTTATAGTGGCCGCCCGCTCCGCCAAGTCCACCGACAGGCGCTCCCTCTCCTTCGACAGGGTCTCTATGGCGTCCGCCAGGTCCAATCCGTCCATCGTAGCCTGCCTCAGTTCCGAGTTTTCATCAAACAAGAGGGTATAGTCCTGCTCCAACTGGTCATATTTGAGTGCAAGTCCGTGGTAAGCGTCGTCCAAACTGACAACTTGCCTCTGCGCCTCGTCCAATTTCGCAGCTGTTACCACACTGTTCCAGCGAGCCATGGCCTGGGCGAGCGGCGAGCGGACTTGCTGTCTGAGGAAGATGAGGGACTGGTTCCTGCCTCTGCGGGTGTGTTGTTCCAGCAAGGAACTGTAGATCTGCATGTAGGAGAGGCGTTTGCTGTGGGTTTCCACCATGCCTTCCATGGTCTTGATGTCTCGGTCCATCTTGGCGATCAGGGAAAGGAGCCCAGTGCGCGTGTAGGTGGCCAGAGTGGAGCGGACGAGGGGGAGTCCGCGCTTCCAGGTGCGGAAAGCACTCATGCAGGGGTTGTTGCGATAGGCGCGCATGCGGCCTGCGAGGCGCTTGACCTTCTTTCGCTTCGATAAGTACACTTTCCAGGTCAGGAAGGCTCGGGGCAGCACCGAGGTCTGGTCCACTCCTGCCTTTTCAGTCATGCCCGCAGCATACCTGAGGCGGGAAATGCCCTTGCGCTTGAGCGCCTCAGCCAGCGACTCCCGCTCCAACACATACTTCTCCACATACTCCGGGTCAATCCCCTCCTCACTCACTAGTCCACTATAGATCTCCACCCTGTGCTTTAGCATTTGGTTCTCTGTGGCTAGCGGACTTTCCGATACGAAGTACTGGGAAAGGTGCAGGAAGGCTTGGTGTTCCTTCCACAGCGCCCAGGCGGACTGGTACTTGCGGTGCAGAGCTCGCAGAGTAGTGCGGCGCAGGGCTGCCTGGGAGTGCGCTTTCGAGTGGGTGTGGTAGTGCCAGGCCTGAAACCCTTTGGAAAGGCGAGAGGAACAGAGATTTGCAAGCAGTCTGCGCAGCACTGTGGACTGGTTAGAGGAAAAGTTGGCTTTTTGCAGGCTTTCCACATGTGCAGCGCCATAGATGGCTGAAAGCGCCAAAAGCTGCCCTTCTCGTGTAAATCTACGCTCCAAAAGCGTAAAAATACCGTCAAGTCTGCGGAAATCAATAGCGTTTTTGTATATGGCAGCGAATATTTTCCTCTTTTGAGTCGTTTCAGTCTGAAACCTGGCTCCAACGACCTTCTTTGCTCGCACTAACTTGCCTGCTTTGTAGGAATTCAGCGTATTTAGGCCTAATTTCAGCCTCGCCAGGCGAATAGTGGCTTCAAAAGTGGCATTCCCCTTCTTTTCCTTTCTCATTTTGTCAGTTACTCGCTTCCACTCCTTAATAGTCCTCAATTTCCTCATTTTGAGCGCCTGGTCGTAGGCGAACTGCCCCGCCTTTTCCTTCTGAGAGCCAAATAAGGCCTGAAACTGACTCGCAACCGCCGATTTGGCCGCCAACAAGTCCTGCAACTCGCCTCTCACCCTCTCTTTCGCCTGCTTCCTCCACAAATCGAGTCCATTCCGCACCTGTCTAGTACTGAACCCTTCCATCCAGCGGCCTATTGCCCTTGCAAAGGACGTGTACTCCTTGTGGGCCTGGGCGAAGCCTCGGATGGCAGAGAGCGAGTCTCTGAGGGTGGCTTTCTGTACCAGGACTGTGAGTCTGGAGAGGGAGGCCTTGAGGAGGCGGTAGCGGTTGCTCCAGTACTTGAAGACGTACCCGGCCTTGCTCAGGGAGTACTCGTTTTCTTGCTCCTTCACGATTCGCCCCAGGAGGGCTGCGAACTGGGTCTCCAGTACTCCCATTTGCCCTTCTTTGGCACTCAGTTGGGCGCTCTTGGCAGCCAGTGAGGCCGTCATGTCCTCCTGGGTGGCTTTCAGCTGTCTGCGGGAGTCCTTCAGGTCTCTTTGAGAAACGCTGATTTGCTCCAACAGCACAGTTTTCCGCGATTTCGAGGCTGCAAACTGCCAAATTCTGACTGCAAAGCGCAGTTCTTGCTTATGGAAGACCTTGCCCAGTTGAGCGGTTTTCCGCCTTTGCTGCGCATGCAGAGCAGTGGAGTCCTTCCAAAGAGCCCAACTACGGTACTGGCTGCTGGACAGCAGTCGCACTATTGCATTTCCCAGCCTCATTTGAGCCGTTTTCTGCTGTTTTCGACTCATTTCTTCATTTTTCTCCGTTTCTCCGCTGAGTTTTCCCATCGCCTCGCTCAATTCCTGGGTCAAATCCTCGTTCTTCGCAGCTAACTGTCTGTGCTGCAGGCCAGTTTCTCCCTGCTTTCGTGCAACTACAGCAGAACGCCACATGTCCACCGCAACAGCGGTCAGCTTCCCATTCATCCGAGAGAGATTCCGCCTGAGCAGCAGTCTTTGGCGCTGGGTATTGCTGTGGAAGTCTTTCCAAGCCGCGAAGGTGGTAAGTGCAGCGGCTCTGCTGGATTTCGAGTCTAGGAAGTGTAGTCGAGTGGTCCTCACTTTCCGCTGGAACTGCTCTAAAGCATAGACCTGGACTGCTTGGAAGGTGCGACTGTACAGCACTCCCCCCAAACAGTGTGCAATTCGCCCCCCAGAGTAGGTCTTCGCCACTGCAACTAGTGCAGTCCGCCCCCACTTCCTAAGTGCATCCCGCTGCTGGAACCTCGCATACAGCCTGAGCGCAGCCCCCAGTCTGCGCTGCGTAATTCCCAACTTCTCGTCCTCTCTGTGCACTAGCACCCTTTCCAAGTTGCTCACATGCTCCTCCAAAGTCTCAGTCTTGCTCGCGAGTGCCTGGTTCTTCCCATACAAACTCGCTAAGTCAGTGTTCAGCATGAGGCTTTTCCAGGCTCGGAAGGCTGTTTCCTGCTTCTTCCAGTACCAGGTCATAGTGAAGCGTCGCATGACTGGGTAGCTCGCCTTGGTCCGCCGGCATACACTGTGCCAGCGCTGCAGGAAGGGCTGGAGCTGGACGGTGAGGCGCTTAGTGGCTAGACGGAGTGCGGAAACGACTGCTTCTTTGTGGAAAGCAGCCTTGGTGCTGTGCAGTTCCGCCTCAAAGCCCTGTCTTTGCAGGGTTTCAGTGGTCAGATGGGCACTCACTGCTGTCAGTCGGCTCCCTAAGTGATGCGACTTCCAGGCTAAAAAGACCTTTTCCAGGACTGTGTTGTACCGCTTGTAGTGCTGGCGAGTGAAGACCTTCGCCATGGCTTCCGTGTGCAGGTACTGGCGTCTTTCCTGCTTCCACCTATCGAAAGCTTGTTTTTGTGCTGTAATGGTGGTTCGATGGACTATTCTGCTGAGTCCGCCTTGCTGCTGCTTCCTCTTATCCAAATATCTCTTCAGTTCGTGCAGAGCCACAGTGCGCTTCAAGTGGTCTCCGTTCCTTTGCTGCATCCTCACGAGGATTTCCTTGGCTTTGGACCGGGCTGCCAGGGTCTTCCAGGCGCTGAGGACTGATTGCAACAGTAGAGTGGAGGAGAGCACTGTTGAAATGTCCTCTTTGGCCTGGTCAGTTGCGCCCCTGCGGACACTGCCTCGCCACACTCGTAGGGAGTCTCTCAGTTTCCCCACACTGCCGCGATAGATGAGACTTTGCAGGATTTGGTCTCTAGCATGTACCGAGGCGACTAGACGAGCCCAAGTGCCCCATTTCCTGCGGAGCAGACTGGTTATGCGAGTGCTTGAAAGAGCGAATAGCCTGGAAAGGCTGAGTTTGTGGTGGCTGCGGGTGGACTTGTGAGAGTGGGCGAAGGCTTTCCAGGCTTGGAAGCAGGCAGAGGAGCGGCTGCGGGTGTAGTAGTGGGCGACTGCGTGGGTCCTCAGGGCCTCGGTTCTGGGCCAGTCCAGACTGCTTCTCCAGCGATCTAGGGCTGATTTCTCCGCTGCTCTGGCCAAGCGGACCACCACAACCCCCAAATCCCGCGCTTTGCGCGTCTTCCTGCGTCCATACCGCACCCACTCCTTCAACTCCTCAAACCTACGGTGCAGTCTCCTACCAATTACTTGGAGCAAAGCACTGTGCACAGTCCTAGTGGCTTGCCCTCTCACAGCCCTGCGGTGTTTCCACTCAATACTGGTCTTTTCATTGCCAATGGCCTGCACATAGTTTTCATACCTCACACTCAACTCACTGATTCTCACCAGCGCTTCCGCCTTGTCCGCCTCTAGGCGGGAAATGGCTTCCCGGAGGGAACTGCGGTCGTGGGCCTGAGCCGCCCTTTCCAGGTCAAAGTCACTGAATTGGACCTTCATGTTGCGGATTTGCTCCTGTAAGGCTCGGTTGTCGCTCTCGAGAAGAGCGATGTGGTCCATCTTTTGCTGCAGTTTGCCCACTAGTTCGGCTTTTTCCCGGCCTTGGCCCCCGACCATGGTCTCAATGTCTCTTAGCTTCGCTCGCAGTTCCGCCCTTTCTGTTTCCAAAGCGTGAATAACGTCTCGAAACCGTGCGTTTTCCTCCCTTTCCACCTTCAAATCCCCAGAAATGAGCTTTTCACTGGCCTGCTTCCGGCCTACTTGCTGCCATTTCCGCTCAAAGTCGTCACATCTGAGGCGGGTTTCCTGCAGCTGAGCCGCCAAGTCCGTCTTCTCCTGCATCAAGCGGTCCTTCTCCACAAGCAGCGCATTCATCTTCTTGATCCACTGCACTTTGTCTCCTTCCAGGGTTTGAATCGGAGTGAAGGCGTTTTCATGCTGGCGCTGCAGTCTGTCACGCTCGTACAGCTCGTAGTCCTTCTGGTTCAAGTCATGTCGCATGGCTGTGGCTTCCTTCGCCAGGTCTGGGTAGGCAGCGGACTGCTGGTTTGAAATGGAACGAAGCGGGCTGGGGTGCATTGTATTAGATTCATTAGGAGAAAGCAGCTTTCCACCGAGCAGCTATGCTACTGCGTTGGTCGGCCAGACGGCCCTGTGCGCTTCTCAGCTGTGTCCGCAGTCGCTCGACTTCCGCTTCCGTCTGAACTGCCTTGCGGGTGTATAGGTCGGCTACTTTCTGGGAGCTGTCAGCGTCTAGCCCGCCTTTGCCCAGGTCCATATCTACTAGTAGAGAGAAAGCATGGCTTTTTGCTGATATGTAGGCTAGTGGAGCAATAGATCAAGACAGGCTAAGGGCGGGTCGCTGCACCTCTGGATCAAACTAAAAGGACTTCGGTCTGCCCAACTTGTCTTCTGCACATATAATCTAAGTCCACGAATGCTTCCTAGCAATGTTGAACTAGCATCTGCCTAAGGCACCAATCTTATATCCTTTTCATACAGATCATAGCAATACGCCTGCAAACCTCACATTTATCAGGCCTTTGAGTGCATATAGAGGCCTTTTCTCTCATAACAGGGAGAAGTGTCCTTGCTCTAACCACACTGCAAAGCCATATATACAATGGCACATCGGAAGCAGCTCCGAGCCACTCACCAAGCAAACCAGACGCACAGTTTCTCCCGGCCAACCCTGCTCAGCAGAGACAAAACTGACCCAAATAAGAGTGTTTCCTGCTATTTGGAAGCCCGGCTGTCCATGGACTCATTGGATACACCGCTGTCTGCCACGGACTGGAAGCCTGATGCCCTCTCACTCACACTTGCAGGGATGTCACCTAGGGGACTGCAAGGGAATTGTGGGCTTTCGGGGAAAACTGAAGACAAGTTGCGGAATTGAAGGAGGAGTTTAGGAGAGGCAACTTTAGCACTCAAATTGAAATTCTGCCTTCGAGTATGTTTGAAAACCGGGAATTGCTGATGAAAGTCAGACGGAGGAGGGAGCCTGCGATGCTGAAACAGGCCAAAGTCAGGCAGAAGTCGGAAAAGTCTCGCATTTGGATGCAGTTTTCGCAATTTTACGATACCGCCGAGGCCAATTTCCGCAACAAATTGAGGCGAAAACAGGCAGTTACTCCTAAGCTAGCCAAACAGCGTCGAAAGCCGGTCTCTGTTGCCTCTCCCAGCACTGAAAAGTCCAGCATCCCCCGAGTATCTGTCCAATTTCACAGCAAAAAGCCTGCAAACGAAGCGAAACTGGCTCGAGTGCGGAGTCTCAAGGAGGAAATCAGACGCAGTGATGAGTTGAAACGAAGCGATTCCGAGGCCATTTTACAGCTAAAATCCGTCCAACACTACAAGAAATCGCTCCTCCGCCTTCCCATCTCTCTCAAGCACTAATAATAATGATTCAAAGGCCGCCCACTCGCATCGAGCTGCGCATAGAGGACGAAATGCAGGAACTGGAGCAGGTGATTCGCAAGAGGCAGCCTGCAAACAAGAAAGCGCTGAAGACTATTGTGAACCCTGCGAACCACTTCCTGCGCCTGCACTCGCAGAGCTCGCCACTGCCGGAGCGCACTGTGGCGCCCTCGCATATCCGTTAGGTAGATAAGCACTAGGCAGGGTAGTGTGGGAATGCTGGGAATTTGATTGTAAGGGTATAGTGGTGAGTAGGGTTTGGACCTTTGGACTTCGGATGAGGCTCTATTTGTCTGTAAACTGCATAATCCGGCTTTAGCATGCGAAACCCTATGCAGGGAAACAGGGGAAATTAGGTAAATCGCTAAACACTAAAACTTTACAGTGCTTTATGCACTTCCATATAGCCACTCGAAAGGCAGGCTCCCTCCCTTCAGCCTCTCTAATGCCTTCATCATCTGCCTTAGCATCGGGCGAAAGTCCTCATACCCAAAGATCGAAGATGGTCAGAGATTCCAACCTGCCCCTAGGTCCGTTCTGTCCAACTGCTGAGCAATTGTCGTCCTATTATTAGCTGCGAACTAGCTGGAGAGGGTATCAACGGACTCGACGCTTGTAGAGAGGACTGTCTTGGATGCGCAGTTTGAGTTCGTCGCCTGCTGGAGGCGACAGCTGAGGCAGTGGGGCTAAGTGTGTCTTCGTGGCGGGCTCCGGCTGCGTGTGTTGCGCTGCAGGCCGCGGCCTCCCACTACAGCAAGTTCCCATATGTATGAATAGTGCTAAGACTCGCCACAGAGTGGCTCCAGCGCAGCCGTACACGGCGTCTCGACCTGCTGTTTCTCCCGCTCGCACTCCCGTCTGCGATTGAACAAGCCGCTTTTCTCAAGGTTGAGACAGCGGACCTTGCGTACTTTCTTCAGGTCTAGCAGAGTGGTGTGGAGAGCACCTGTGACGTTGCCTGCGTCCACTCGGACGTCGGTCTGTTTGGCCGGAGCTGGGTGGTGCACGGTCACTGCTGTTTTTGTGCCGCATACCCCCATGATTATTAGTGCAGTCCTATCGAAGATTGCTAGCAAATGCTTAGGAGCTGCAGGAAGTCTTCGAAACTTATGAATCCGTCTCCGTCGAAGTCTGCCAGTTTCATCATTTCTTCGAGCTCTTCAGGCTCGATCCGCTCTCCGAGGTTCTCCACGGCTCTCGCTAAGTCGTCAGCACTCAATTTCCCATTGTGACTGGAGTCGAATTTATTGAATATCTCGTGGATTTCCTCCATATCCATCTCGTCCCTGCGACTTCCACCCGCGGCCTTGGTCTCTTGGCTGAAGCCGGCTTCTGGACCTTCGGTCATTGGAGACCTGCCGCCGTCTTCAGTTAGGATTAAGGCTCTGAGCTTCTTGGGCGCGGTTTCCCCCTCTCCTGCCTGCACCTGGGGCGATAAAAAGGACTCTGAAGACCTGTAGGACGACCCTGACCCCGGAGTCAACAAATTCCCAATAGTCAGTCTGTTCTCGAAGTTCATTATAATGCCTGGGCCGGGCTCGAGTCGCTAATAGGAAGGAAATGGGCGATATAACGAAGCCTCGTACAAATGCAATGGGCAAAAGTTCCTCGCCTGGCAAAGTCCCGGTGCGTGCGCTCAGAGCGGATCTGCTGCCTAGTGACAGAGTGAGTAGTTGGACTGCTGCCAGCGTCACTCCGACCTCTGCACATTCTGGAGACTCCCTGAAGTCCGGGGAAACCCACCCTGCAAAGCCACGCAGACAGCCCTACAAACATAGAGCCGGACAAGTCATATCCCAGTCCTTTTCACTGGAAGCCGGCGAAGTGCCCAGGTCAGTACTAGTCTTAGAACAAGAAGTAAAGCGGTTGAAACAAGCCTTCGTGGACAAATCACAGGAAATCGCAGATACGAAGGAAACCAGAAGGTCGTCTTCCCGACTATCCAGCAATGCCGACCGGTGCGACAGCCGTCCAATCGACCAGGAATTCCGTCACCTCACCAATCTATTCCTCACCTCTGAGTCTGACTTGGCGCAGGTGAGGGCGGAGCGAGACAAGTTGGCAGTGCGCGTGAAGGACCTGGAAGCCCGCAACAACTCTTCCAATATGTATGAAACTCTGGGCAAACTGCAGGGGGAAAACAAGATGTTGATGCTGGAAGTTAGGAGACTGCAGGAACAGGTGCGAAATCAGGGCTATTTCCAGGCGTTGGAGGAGCAGTTTCACGAGTTGGAGAACCTACACTCGGATTTAGTCTCCGATAATTCACGTTTGAAGCAAGATTTAGACACGCACAAAGAAGCCTGGCGACAGCAGTATGAGAAGTTGGTGGATATTGCCTCGCTGCTGCGAGAAACCCGCAAAGATATCACGCAGGTGACAGAAATGGTGCGAATTGTGCGGAATGGTGCAGGGGTGAGCACTGCACTGATCCTAGGCCATATGACCAGTACGACACAGCACAGTGAGGACCAGCCGGAACTGTCAATTAGCAAGGAAGCCAAGGCACTCAAGGAGGACGTAGGGTCGCTGAAAAGCCTGCTGGCGGACCTGTACGCCGAAAGCGCCCACAACTGCGCCTACCAGTAGTAGTAACTAAGCTAGTGACAGGTCCATGGTGAAGTCGTACTCAATAGTGGGCACCACCGAAGAGAGGAACTTGAGAAAGACGAACATCGCCTGGTGCACATGCGCCTGCGCCCCATTGCTTTCCAGGATGTCAATGAACTTCTTCATCATTTTGGCGTGGTTGCAGGGGTGGATGGAGGCGTGGGAGTTGCCGAGACAGGGGTGGCGCTCGATTGTGACGGTCTTGTGCGCGTAGTCGTCCATGATGTCTTCGAACATTTGTTCGGGGGAGAGCGGGTTGTGGACTTCGTCGTAGCCTATGAGCCACAAGCGAGGAGTCTGGTAGTATGTGTCATAGGTCACCGACAGGTCGTAAACTCGAGTCCTCAGGATGGTTTCCTCCGGCTCCACAGCCTCGAAGTACTGTCCAGTGAAGTGAATAGGCGTGGCATTGGGGTCCTGCCGCAGGTCTTCCGCCTCCATCGCCTGCATGTCAGGTAAGTCTTCGATGTTCACAGGGTCTTCAGTAGCCTTGGCTTCTTCCCTCCTTGTGACTGTGATTTCCTGGACTTCCTGGCTTTCCGCAGCTCCAGGTATCTCGGTGATCACCCAGCCGTCCTCAGTTTCCTTCTCAATTATATCGGGATCAGCGGTGTTTTTCACTCTTCTGCGACACGGCACTCCTCTAGTGATCAGAAACTGCCGCTCCGACGGGAAGTGGGCCTGCTGGTAGCCCGCAGCCGCCCTTTCCCAAGTCCAGGTGGGACAGCGATGCACCAACTGGTCCCCAGCCAGCAGGAACTCTTCAGGCGTGAGTGTGCCTTTGAGTAGGAAGTGGCTTTCGGTGGGCAGGGACATGAAGGTCGTGGCTACGCTGCGGTAGATAGTGCTCAGGGAGTTCGCCATGGAGTCCATTTTTGCTAAGGCTTGGCTAATGGGCGAAACTGGCCTTGGAGGGGACTAACAGTAAAGCAATGGACAGAGGAACTATTGAGCGAGTTGTGACTTGGGAGGGAGTTTTATGGAGGATTTCCCCAATCGGTCAGACTTTTATAGTAGGGAAATAAGAATATTTGGCACTTTGACTGTCAACCCCGCTATTTCTTGGAATACTCACAGGCCCGAATCCTCATTTCCTCCATATCACCTATATATATCTGCAGATTTCAACTACATAGTCTACTCATTGCTCTCAAATTAAGTCCCTCTGCGAAGGCCCTATCACAGAGAACGCCTCAATTTCCCCGGAAAACCCAGAAAAGCGGCAAATCGGTCTAATTCTGAAGCGGGTTGGAAGGAGTGGGTGTAAAGCACGCTCTGCCTAGTCCCACCCTTACAAAGTCCTAAAGACGTATTTTCCTGCCTATAAACTGCCCTCGAAGTCTTGAAAAGGGTAAAGCAACTCACTGTGTTCCTCTATTGAACTGCCTTGTTCAGTCACTGGTTCATCTTATTTCCTTGTTAATGATGTTGAACTGTTAATGGCATTTTCGATATTCGTGCATTTTTAGTCCTCGAAATGGCGACTTCCTTCTTACAGTGCCTGAGTCCATAGTGAGTACCCAGGAAATAGAGCTCCAGTCCTTGTGCCGGGTCTATTACCAGCTGGCGAATGGCAGTGTCTTCACTGGTAAAGGGTATGATGAGGTCCAGGGCTGACGTGAGCACCGAGCCATGGTCGAATATGCCTGTTTCTGCTGCCTATGTGCCGATTTAGCTCGAATTACAAGCAAAAAGATACTATTAAATCTGTCAAACTGTGAGAAGTCCCTGAAAAGTTGTTCAAACGACTGCACAAAGAAGTGCAGTTCGAGCGAATTTCCTCCTTTGCCCAGTTACTTCTGCACTTACAGCAGACAGTGAAAGTGTGCAATTTGAAGTTTCCTCGGACTTATCAGTGACTAGAAATCTCAGCTAATAAGGGATTGGCGGCCCATATGCCCAGCAAGGCTGTCCAAACCATTAATAGAACTATGGAGTGCCCGATTTGCTCAGACTTCTTCGACGACTCCGTGCACACCCCGCGCCTACTCCGCTGCGGCCACACCTGCTGCGAACTCTGCCTCAACCACGTCATCAAGGACTCGCAGATTGCCTGTCCCACCTGCAGAGACATCACTGTGGCTTCTAGTGCTTCGGCCCTGTCCAAGAACTTCACAGTTCTCGAGTTCATTGCGAACTCCAAGGCTTCGGATATGCCTGCGCCGAAGACTCCCCTCAGCACCAACTGTTCGGAACACCCTGACGAGAAGGTCATTCGGTACTGCATCGAAGACGCTATAGCAGTCTGCGCTGAGTGCATTTTACTCCACAAAGGCCACAAGTTAGTCAAGCTCGACGACCCTAGTAAGACCTACACAGTCCTCGAACTCCGCTTCCAAGTCAAAGAACTGCTCAACCGAGTACACGAAATGACGGCCATAACCCAAGTCAAAAGGCTCGAAATGCAGCAGAAGCACGAAAGCATCATGTCCGGATTCAACAAGGAAATCGAGCGAATCGACTCCAACTTCGCGAGGATTTACGAGAAATTGGAAGAGCGGAAGAACGATTTGAAAGGGAAAATCGCGGAAGAAATGAAGGAAGAAGAAGGCAAAGTGGCTCAGGAGCAGCAGGAAATCGACTCGCATTTGGACCAGTTGACTGAGTACTCGCAGAAGCTGGAGGGGATGACGGACTCCAAAGATCTGCTGGTCTCAGGGCAGTTGACGCAGAGCATTACTGCGGTCAAGAGAGACGTCCACTCTCTCCTGACTACCTCCCAACGGATCAACTTACTAGACGCCTGCAGTGTCTTTTCCACCAAAACCCTCTTCAACTCCAAGCCTCTGGAGCACGAAATCAGCCGGTACGGAGTCATCACGATGGGCGACGACATCAGCAACCCCGCCATCTTCCTCTTCGGCACTCAGAACATGATACTCAAGTACAGCCTTTCACAGCAGAGGTGGGCGCAGGTGCAGATATTGGAATCAAATGGGTACGAATTCAAGAACTTCGCTAGTATCGTCGCACTGCCGAATAGCATTTTGATCACCGGAGGGACGAAATCGAACGAAATATACGAATTCAAGGAAGGGAAGATATACAAACGCTGCAATATGATTCACATCCGGTCCTCCCACAACGCCATCTACTTCAAAGGAGTCGTGTACTGCATCGGCGGGTACAACGGCAACTCCTGGCACGACAAGTGCGAAAAAGTGTCCATAACTACCTTCAACTCCGTCCCTATCGCCAACTTGAACTACCGCCGCTGCGCCTTTTCCTCCTGTGTCTCTGGCAACTTGATCTATGTCTTTGGAGGCTATGACGGGACTCGGTATTTGGACAACATTGAGAGGTACCATGTGGAGCTGGACAAGTGGGAAGTGCTGCCTTGTGTGCTGCACAAGCCGCTGCAGAATACGGGGGCGGCTTGTTACTCGGACGGGAAGATGATGGTGGCTGGGGGGTATAATGAAAAGGGAACGCTGAGTGTCGTCCGTTCCCTAGACCTGGAGACTCTGGAGTGGACGACTCTGCCAAACATGACCCACACTCGCTACCTGATGAACAAGTTCCACTACTGCGGCGGGGCAGTTTACGCCATCGGAGGCTCTGCGCAGGGGCAAAACATCGAGTACTTCTCCGTGTCAGAAAGCCGCTGGGTGTCACTGAAGTCGTACAAGGAGTTCACAGAGGATACGATGTATAAGTGGGCGGCGGTGATTACTCATGACACGGCTGCTAGCTAACTCCTCGTATTTCCCTAAATAGTACTAGAATGGAAGGCAGGGAAGGATAGGGAGAGTGAACTGCTGTATATCCGCAGGAGGAAAGTGTGCATTTGGGGTGTCTCTGAATTAACAGAATCGTGAAGGTGGGAAGTCAAGAGGAGATGTTAGCATATTAAAGTGCCCTCTCTTGGGCAGACTCCCTCTCCTGTTTCCTCTCCAAAACTACCCCCGCTGCTTACGACTCCCACAAGTTACAAAGCCGTTACAGGCCGAACCGTCCTGGACTCACTAATCACCTAGGTAAATTACCTACTTACCAGCTAAAGTACCCATAGCTCAGCAGTGGCTTTCCCCCGCAGACCCTCCCGCCGCCTCCTCCTCCCCCCGCTCTGGCCCCAGCGCATCCCAGCGAGCCACCAAATGCCTGCCCAGGACTCTTATCGTCGCCTTGAGACTCGATGAGAACAACTTGCTGTCCACTTGCGACAGCGGCTTGCACTTGAGGTGCAGGTTCATATGGTGGTTGAAGGAGTGCTTGTAGGGGAAGGCCTTGCTGCAGAGGCGGCACACGAAGGGTTTGAGTTTCATGTGGCAGGCTTCCACGTGTTTCTTGAGGTTGTAGGGAGTGCTGAAGGCCTTGCGGCAGGCTGGATATGGACAGAGGGGAGCATCCATTAAATATTTGGCTAATAGGAGGGGTCAGGTGATCTAAGGAGAGAAATGGGAAGTGGTAGAGTCACATTCCTGCGAAGCATTACTCCAAAGCAGCAGTCTCCCTGCTTCCACAAGCCTGTCCCCCCTTGCTTCCTGCCAATTGCCCACTCAGAAATGTGTCCGAGGTGGAAATGAGCTGAAGGCAGAAAGGTACTCCCAGGACTGCCCAAGACAATCCGCAGACCCAGCAACCCACTGCCAAATAGGCAAGTCGACCCAGGGGATTTCTGGCTTCAGCGTAAGGGGATAGCCATGCTGCAGCCACATTTCTAAAAGTGGCATTCAAGCTTTATACAGCACTATGGCAATAAAGAAAGCCGCCCAAAGCCAGGGGCTTTCCCCTGGTTTTGACTCTTTTGGACCAGAAGCGTGGCCCCTGGCTCCTACCTGTGCAAATCGCTAATCTAGGGGCTGGGACTAGTGCTTGTATTTATGCCGCTTAGGGACGCTTGGACTAGGCTGAAAGGCACTTTGGACGCTTTCGGTCTCTCTGCGTTTTTCCACCTTTGGGAAATATTGAATGCATCTCGAGACTTCGGAGCTATTATAAGGCTTCCGTCTCTATTTTTGCCTTACAATTAGCCCATACAGCTGTCCTCTTTGTCTTAAAGTCGCTCTAAATGCCGCATTATCTCACTTGTGGATAGTGGCTCTTTGTCAGTCCTGCAGAAGTTCACATACAAACTGCCCCAGTTCTCTATCAGAGTACAAGAGAGAAGGCTTTGGAAGGGTCCAGGCAGGACCAAAGCTGAAATCGCCACACACTGAAAGGCAAATGCTATTATGGGACTTAAAAAAAAAACAGCCACAAGGCTGTAAATAGCAGAAAAGGCTGAAAAGCTGCTTTTTCACTGTGAAGGAAGGGAAATTGTGAGTTTTTTATAGCTTTCTTAGTGGTGAAGTTATTAAATTCTGCACTGATTGAATATTTAGCGAGAAAGGTCGCTATTTTTGCTGAAACACTAGAGAAAATACTGAATTTGCAGTGTTTTCTGAGAAAAATTCGCCTTAAAGTGCAGAAATCGATACAATAACTGGATTTCTAAGTTAATTTCCACAAATTAGCCTAAATATCGACACATATTCAATTTAGAGCCTTTTCTTCATAAAAAAGGCTAAAATCGACTTTTCCGCCACATAGCAATTTTAATTTTACTGAAATTCGTCCTTCCACAAATAATGGTCCTGCTATATTGAATTTAAGCGTTTTGCAGGTTTTCTGCCATGCTAAGTTCTATTTTGCTCGTAAAAGTTGTCATTTGCCTTCCATCAGTCGAAAATTGATGCTAAGAAACTGAAAATTTCCGGCTTAGAAACTGATTCGAGGCAAAATTAGCGCATATTGACCCAATCCAGCCTTAATCTGTCTACACAGAAAGCTGGCTCAGCGCCATAGTGATATATCGTATGTTCTGGCAATGCACAGTGCTGCTGGCAGTGAGCGGACTGCCGTTCGAAGTGCCGTTAGAGCCTATATATCACGCAGATGAGCTTACCAAGCTGTTCCACCTGGGGGATGACGGCTTCGTAGGGTCTAGACAGGTTCAGTACGAGGCGGAGGTGTACATTGGCAATCCGACCCAACATGTTTCGCTCATTCTCGACTCCACCTACCCGTATATTGGCGTGGACCATTGGCACTGCCAGAATTGCTCTGCGGGCAGGCGCTTTGCCCCTGAGCACTCCTTCACATACCAGGAACTGGAGTCAGGCCTAGGCACCGACGTAGTGGGCTTCACTGCAAACGACGACCACCGCCTCTTCAACCAAACCCTCGCTGTGCACAGCCTCCACTCCGCCAAGCACTACCAAGAAGCCGATGGACTGTTGGTAACTCCTAAACAGGGACTGGGCTTTGAACACCCGCACAAGGGAAACCCGCACTTTCTGACGAGGCTGAAGCAGCAGGGAGTTATAGAGCAGGCGGTCTTTGCGGTGGCGCTCAATGATATGGAGGTGGATAGGGCTGCGCCGCCCTCGAGTGTGGCCTTTGGCATGTGGAACTTGACGAAGTTCTCGTCTGCACAGGAACTGGTGTGGACTGAAGCGCTGATCGACCGAGATTTCTGGGAAATCACGATCCAAAGCGCCTACTTCGGAGATAAGCTGATCCAATCCGAGAGCCATAGAGCCATCCTAGACACTTCCCAGCCCTACATCTTCCTCCCCACTGCAGTCTATGACAAGTTCTACGCAGCCCTGTGCACTCGGCTGATCTGCAACCGACCCAACAAGGACTGGCCCTGTGAGCGGGGCTACCCCATTCACCTACCTGAACTCACCCTGTCTGCCCCAGGAGTGCGCTTCGTATTGACTCCTCGAGACTACTTCGACCGCTATAACGGCCAGTGCTATCTCACTATTCAGCCCGGAGAACAGTGGAACCTCGGCATTTCCTTCCTGCAGAAGTACTACACCGTCTTCCACCTGGACAACCAGCAAGTCGGCTTCGCGGAAAGACTGAACACCACGAAGAGTTACTACTTAGACCTGATGCTGCTGTTAGTGGGCTTGCTTGCCCTGGCGGCTGCAGTGGTCATTGTGAAGCAACAGTGCTGTCCCAGGGAAAGCCACCAGGCCCATGGACATGAGAACGAAATTCAGAGCCCACTGATGGCTGAGCAGCCCCAGGAAAGCTCGGGAACTAAGTAGGGACTAAATTCCTTCCCTAGTCGTTCTTTTCGCCATTCTAACTAGGGCTTTTAGCTGTTGGAAGGAATGAGCGGCTCGGTCAAGTCGCTGGAGGGCGCCTTTCTACGCTTGACAAACAGGCAACTGCCCACTACTCCCGCAATCAGCAGCAGTAACACGCCCAGTATAATCACCAGGACTCTCCACCCCTGCGTTGGGGGAGGGTTATTTATGGAATTGGCCAGGCCAATGCGACTGTTGTCTGCGTCATAGACTGTATAGTAAGCCCGCATGAACGCGTCTCCCAGTATATACACATTACTCATATCGAAAGGGTAAAGCAGCGCAACGCAGAAGTTTCCTTCCTTCAAGATGTAGTGCTTTGGAGACAGTGGGAAGCTCGAGCCGTCTAGTGTGAAGGACAGGTCCGGCAGGTGCTTTTCCTCGCCATTCGGACAGGCGAACACTGTAAAATCCTGCGAAGACTCACAGGCTACACGTTCACAGATCAGGGCATTGATTTTCCAATACACTACCACCGGGGTAGTGATTAAGCTGGTGCCAGAGTCAATGATAGCGTAGCTGTTCTCTACCATAGTCTCGTTGCCAATAGTGACAACAGAGATAGGCACGGCCCAGTAGCCAGTGGCAGCGTTCACAGCTACGTAGGTCAGGTCAGAGAGTGCGTACTTCTCTAGGTCCATGGAGCCGAAGGACAGGGAGGACGGCAGCTTGGGATTGGGGTTGGAAGCGTCGTAGTTGTCAGAGAGGTAGAAGGCGAACAGAGTCTCGTGGATCACTCCCTGCGCCTTGAGACTGTCCAAGAGAGTGCTGTAGTCGGCGGAAAGCCTGGAAAAGGACAACCCCTGCCTAGGACTTACCACGAGTCCATCTGCCTCCATTCCGTCAAAGTCTTGTGACTTCTGCATCAGCAGAAAAGGCTGCCTAGTCACCCGGCCTTCCTGCAGGCCTAAACTCACAGTGTCGTATCCCAGTCTCGCACTCCCGCTTCCCTTTCCATACTGCAGTTGGAACTTCTCGTCAGAGGCTTCAAACGTACTGGATTCGGACTGATTGAACGCCGCTGCCTTGTGACAGTTCTGTCCACAAGAGACGTCATTGAGCCAAATCCAGGAAGACCCTGTGTCGAAGATGACGTTGAAGGCCTTGGGAGGAGAGCCGAAGTAGAGAGGGCCGAAGTACTGCATCTGCCTAGCTGTACATTCAGGAAGTTCTGCAGGAGGGTGGGGGTAGGGGAGGACTGGCGCAGTGCCTTGTGGAGAGCGGAAATGGTCAGCGGCTGGGTTCGCTGCAGAGGAACTTCAAAGGAGCAGGCCAGAGGCAGGAGCAGGCAAATGTAGAGAAGCACCATCTCTATTATATCAAAGGACAGACTTCCTTCCCATATAAACCAAATACAGTGAGTAGAGGCTTGGCCTAGTCACACAGCACCAGTGACGACTAGTGCAAAACAGTCCCTGTCTACAGCCCTTTGCACTGGCAGATCTAACTCCTCCGTAGAGTTGCCTGTACAGCAGAAGTGAAAACTCTATAGCAATCTAAGTCACAGGTTCAGCACTTCTTTGCTTCTCCCGACTTAATGATAGTGATTCAGTGGAGGCTATGTCAGTGACTTTCCCAAAGAACGGTATCGAGTTGCACACCTTGAGACTTGCGACTGCACAAGCATACGTGACATCTGAACATTATAGTCAAGCACTAGGTGCGCACCTACTTTACAGAGTTCTTTTCTTCTCTAGGGTGCGTTCAGGCAACGGCGGCGTCCTTCTCGTCTGCACCCTGAGTTGTTCCCCCAGTATGAGTACACCCGAGACTTCCCTATACAGTTCAAACGCCTTCCTGCTGATTCGCTCCGTTTTCTTCCTTTTTTCCACGATCCTGAGGAAGTGGCTCTGGGACATCTCACTGTTTCTTCTCTTGTGCACTGAAACTTCACTGCGAGTAGAGCGGAAGGAACAGCAGGAACTGCGTCTGGACTTATGCACCTGGGCCATCAAGGTCACAATTTCCTGGTTCGTGACAGTAGGAATCTGCGAGTTGTCCAGAGACACAGGCTGAACGGAGTGGTAGTCAGGCTTAGCGGAGTGTCCAGGCCAGAGGCACTTGAGACAAGTCAGGCACTTCATACCAACTAGTGGATTATGGAAGCAGGGATAATACCGGGAATAGAATTCCTGAGAGTAGGATTACTGCGAATTTCCCTTGTTTGCATATAGGAAAAGAGCTTTATCGGTAGAAAATTGGGGTTACTGCTGGGAAAACACTTGTTTCTTGCATAGGCCAGGCCAACTCTTCCACACCGTTCTATGAACTTCTATACTTCTTACCTGAAAGCATACTTCTGTGAATATATAGGCTCCACATAGGCTGAAAACCAGTTTACCCGTCACTTCAGAATCGAAAGTCGCTGAAATCCCCTAAAAGCGCTTTTCTTGTTAAAATTGCGTGAATTTCACTCAAATAGTTGATGGAAATTTAGTGTCGTTTTTAGAATTAACTCTGAATCTACGCATTAAAGAAGGTTAATGGGAAGAGTGCGAGGAAAGCCTTACATATTAGTGATTTTTTGCCTTTACATTGTCCTTTTTCTCTCGAGCATTGGCGCAGGAAGTGGTGGCGTCCTTCTCGTCTGCACTCTGAGTTGTTCCCCCAGTATAAGCACACCCGCCACTTCCCTATACAGTTCAAACGCCTTCCTGCTGATTCGCTCCGTTTTCTTCCTTTTCTCCACGATCCTGAGGAAGTGACTTTGTGACATCTCACTATTCCTTCGCCTGTGCACAGAGATACCGCTTTTAGTGGAGCGGAAGGAGGCGCAGGAACTGCGGCGGGACTTCTGGACCTGACTCATCAAGGCCACAACTTCCTGGTTGGCAGAGGGCAGCAGGGAGGAGTTGAAGGTGGAGTTGTTGTGGGAGATTGGGAGGATGGAGCGGTGGTTGGGCTGTGTGGGACGGCGAGTCCAGAGGACTTTGAGACAGGACAGACAATGCATGCAGAATTATTGTATTGAAGATGGGCTGGGAAGAGGGAAGTGGCTGGAGGACAGATAGGGGAAGGGGAAAATGGGTGGGTAAAAATAGCTATTTGAGAAGGGATGCCGCAGGCTAAAGAGGGAAGGGAAGACTCAGCAGACTTCCCTACCTTATCGGGACTTTGGCTGATTTCCCAGACAGAGGACTGCAAATCAATGTCAATTCGCCTCGCTGCCCGTGCACTGCCCCTCAAGGTCGACTCCACGATTAATTGCCACAATATCGGTTCCCATCTTTCGTGCAAGCAGCTTCCATAACTGACAATAGGCTAAATAGCGAAATAGACGCGAAGACGTGCAGTGCGTAGATCTTTGGTCTGTTTGATGTGGGGTTGTTTGGAATCGCTAGTACAGTGATGACGGGTTTCCGAAAAGTGCACAAAATTAGCAATATCGCAAAAGTCAATAGGTAAAAGGCTGCTTTGGTCAGATTAAGTCTAAACTCAGAGTGGTGAGTCCTGACGCCTTCTTAGTCACATAATGGCTTCAGCGACTGACCTCGATCCCAACGAAGCCCGCAGAAGGCGAATCCTGGCTCGAGCAGGTCTGTCCGCAGAGCCAGCGTCCACACCCGCCAGCTCTCACTCCCTGGACCAACTCAAAGCCCTGCAGACACTGGAAACGAAGGAGGTAGACGCTACCTAGAAGCGACTGGAAGTCGTGCGGTACCTGTTTTGCCTGGTCCTAGCAGTGTTGACAGCACTGCTGTACAGGCCTGGAGAGCCCCGGGTGAAGAACCAACTGGCCTACTTAGGCTGCTTGCTAGGCGCTTTCCACCTAGTCATGCGAGTGTATAGGACTCGCAAGTTCGCAACACACACAGGGAGCTGGGTTGATACGGCTGAGAAAGCCGCGGGAGTGGCTGTAAGGACTAGGCAGCGGGAAGTGGGCAGTTTGGGGCAGTGCGTAGTCGGCTATGTGGTCACTTTTCTGCTCATTCGGTCGTTGTTAGCGTAGTTAGGTAGAGTCTTTTCCTTAGAACGGTCTTTTTTAGTTAGGGATAAAGTCGTGGCAGGGTGTCTCGGTATCAAATGAAGGGCAACTTTTGACGAAGTGGAAAATGCCTCACGGTTGATAGCGATTTCTAATATAAAGAGCCTATAACTGCTAGAAAGCAGTTCGTTAAAGCGGCTCTAGCCTACTTGCGCTGAAGCTTCAGTGCAAGGTTTGGAGAGGGCGCTCGCTTGCGGTGCAGCCGTTCGAGGTAGCTAGCCGCAGGCTGTTCCACAGTTGTGTATCCAAAGTGGTCCCTAATCGCACCAGTGCCCAGCGGAGTGCTCCTGTGCGCCCTTTTGAGTAGTATAGGTCTGCGCTTAGTGGGTATGGACGGCACCATGGTCTTGGTCAGGGTGGCTGCCATGTGCAGTCGCTTCTTCTGCTCCTGCGACCTGGGCCGCAGACTGCAAGTCGGCCGCTTCGGGAATTGAGAGAACCAGAAGCTGACGTTTAGGGAAGAGGAACTGGTAGTGGGCCGCATTGGAGACTCCTCTGGGGAGTGAGTAATGCTTTGGTAGGCGGAAAAGCTGACTTGCCCTGCAGCGGGACTGCCCTCGCAGTCCAGTTTCGACTTCGAAGAAGTGCGCTGGGCGATTAACTGGCGAATGCGGTGCTTCACTGCTTGGGAAGCCAGTGGCATCGGCTCCTCCAGAGTCTCCGTCTGTTTAAACACCTGGAAAGTGCTTTCCATGAGGCTTTTCCTCGCCTCTCTCCAAGAGTTCTTCCGATATATGATTTCCTTCAACTGGTCGATAGTCTCCTTGCCCAGGTTTTCCAGCATGTCTTCTCTGCTGATTCGGTAGGCTTGCACGTCTGTGACCGCCACCACAGAGCAGCACATAGGCAGTCCCAGTAGAATTGAATCAGCGCCCAGCCACTCCCCTCTTCCAAGCACTCCGAAGCCGAGACGGTTCATTGTGTGACTAGCAAGGCCGTGAGTGGGGGTTGCAGCTGTGCGCCTGGTTTCCAAGCACTGTCCTGCGCTGATTAAATATGCGAACTGCACACAGGCCTGCTCAGGTATGAGACAAGACTTGAGTTTGAAGTGAGTGAGCTGGAAGTAGGAAGCCAGGCGCTCCTTGGTGGAAAGGCCCATCAGACGCATGCCTGGGATGCAGGCAGTGAGCAGTTCCACTGCCCGAGTTTTCTCCACTGCTGTGTGGATTCGATGCATCAAGGCCTCCAGAGCCTCGCAACTCACTTGGATGAGGGCTGCGTCTTGCAGGCAGGTGACTCTTTGTGGCGGCCACATCTCTCCGCCCAGTAGCTCTGCCGCGCCCAGCACCTCCAGTACTCCCCACGTCTTCCCTTCCCTCGCCCTGGGGTTGTTCCCCACCAGTCCCTCCAACACAATAAGGAAATCCGGGCTGTGGTTGCTTTCCTGCAGCAACACGTCTCCCACACCGACCCGCCGTACCTGCATCAGCCTGCAGAACTGAGTGATACTTACATTGGTGCGTTCATTGTAGGGCAAGGACCGCAGCACTGCACATTCTTTGAACAGGATTCGACACTCGCTGTAGTCTTCGTGGCCTGTTTTCGGGCTTTCCAGCAGAGTAAGCACTTCCGCAATTGCTTTCGTCAAGCGCAAATCCTCCATAATTAGAACTGCAGCAGGTTTCCTTTAAATACGCAGAATATCGGCGCATTTGCTCTACTTCGGAGACGATTTCGCCCTGAATAGCAGTGAATTACATCTAAGATAGTACTAGTAAATGTCTTTGAAGGAACAAATCAGTGACTTCCCTGGCTGCAAGTCGAACCAACAAAGGGATTGCAACGTTATGCAGTGATTGCCGCTTTCAGCAGCCGTAATGAACGACTCAGCTGGTCCAAGTATGCAGTTTCTGCCAAGTCTCGGCCTAGTTAGTCGCTAAAGCAATGCTTTCCGTGCGCCTTTCATACACACCTAGCAAGTGTTCACTTGTCTGCATACACTAGCGGTGGAAAGCCTTGCTTGTGTCTCCATATTGACGGTATCCCGGGATACACTGCAGATATAATGCTCAAACGTCTCTTCCGGCGCAGGACCGAAGTGAAGTCCATCGGCCAAACCATGGGTCTAGCCTGCAGCCAGACCTCCAAATCGCCTCAGTTCGGAGACCCCATGCTCTCAGCCATCCACGCCCACTTCTTAGACACTGAACTCACTTCAGTGCCTGGACGCTGTGTGGAAAAACACCAGATCACGCCTGCCCAGCGCGCCAAAATGCTGGATTGGATGGTGGAAGTCACTGCGCAGTTCGAGTGTGCGACGCAGACGTACTTCCTGGCAGTCACTGTCATGGATATGTTCTTTACGAGGTACAGCAAGTCTCTCCCTTCCAGCGAACTACACGTGGTGGGGGTCACTGCAATGTTCATCGCTTCTAAGGTGGAAGACGTCTACCCGCTTCGCCTCAAGCTTGTGCACGAGCGTATCGCCAATATGACCCTGTCCGAGACGAAGATCAAAGCCACGGAAATCGCAATCCTGCGCAGTCTGGACTTCGTGGCCAACTTAACGACTCCCTGGGACTTCCTCTCGCTCTATTTCACCCTGTTTCAGACTTCGTCGTCTATCGAAAAGACTGCGGAAATTGTGCTTCGGCTGTCCCTGATGTTTTATGATACACTGAATATACTGCCTTCCCAGCGAGCTCTTAGTGCCTTTATCGTGGCCTGCACCTGCTCTAACCGGGTGGGCTACGTTCCTCAGATTCTGGAAACGCTCGGCCTCAAGGAAGCGGACATCTCCAAAAGCATGAACCTGATATATGCGCGAGTGGTGAGCTACCCAGAGCACTTCAAGAGCTGCAAGAGCTTCACGAAGTTCCTGCGCTTCCAAATGGTGCTGAAGGTGCCAGGGCCGCTGTTTGTCTTCGAGGAGGAGAAGATGGAGAGAGAGCAGAAGGGACTATTTGGGGAATCTGCGTCCTGGTAGCTCATAATTATTAAGCTCTGAGGAACTGTGCATGCAGATGCATCGGCGGGAGTAGGGGTGGAAATGGTCAAAGGGTCAGAATAGGACATTATGCAGCAGGAGAGACAGTAACATGGGTAATGTCCGCTGAGAAATGATTCGACAGCAGTAGTGAAGGGGAAATGACACTTAGTCGGCTGCTTGGCGGAATTGTGGTTCTGGCTGGTAGTGTGCGCAATAATATCAATGAAGGGCAGCGGCCACCGCTACTCCGTCAGCGTTTCTCAGTCCCTAGTCACCATTTCGCCTGCTCTGCGGCTCCTGCGGCTGCTCAACCCTAAGAACCGTCCCTCCATCCCTCTAGATGACCTTGTACTCGCTACTCAGAAACACCTTCTACTGCTAGTGCCATCTACCTCCCGCGCCCAGGTTCGCACCACCCTGCAGGCCTTCATCCTCGCTCACCAAACCTTCAAAATAACTCCCGACCAGTTTCTCGAGTGCATCGCCCAGGTCCCGACCGTTCAGTCTGCCCAGCCCTTCCGCCGCTCCGTGGACATCCGCCCGCAGAAGGAACTGGACCTGGACCAGCCCACTGCCCTGCCAGACGCACTGAAGCGCAAGATCAGGGCGCTGTCGCAGGAACGCGAGTTTATCAGCTACGATGGCAGTTTGGCACTTGGCAGGGCTAGTGTAGACCTGCAACGAAGGGAGGAGTCCTTCACAGTGCCTCCACGCCGCCGTACAGCTTCCAGAATTAGCCATTCAACGGTGAAATCGAAGGACAGGAAGTCTCCTGAGAGTCATTTCCGCACCAATGACACCTCCTTTGTGGCCAGTTTATCCACCACTCCCAAGCGCAGCCTGCCCAAGCCCGTAATCCCCTCACTCAAGGATGGCATGGAGAAGCTGCTGGAAGTCCGCCAAAGGTACAGAGAAGTCTGTGACAAGGAGGACTGGTAATCAAGTTTTGGTTAGTATAAAGGCTATTCCTGCTACAGACCTCGCAAAGGCCGCAGAGAGGAAGAAGACTCCTCCAGCACATCCGGCTCTAACAGGTCTTTGAGGACTCTCACAGGCTCTCTGCGACCCTTTTCACTGCTTTGAGGACGCAACTGGCGGCTTCTAGTAGGGGACTCTCCCTGCCCTGCATAGAGTCGCTCGAGGGCTGGACGGTCTGTGGCTTTGACTCTTGCAGCTGAGGCTGTGCGGGGTCTGCGGCTCACTAGCGAACTGACAATGGAGTGGAACTGAGAGCTTTTGGGCCGGCCACAGGTCCAACTTTCCCAAAGCTTCCCTGCAGTGTCCATGTATTCCTCGTACTTGCGACGGTCTCCAAGGGGGTAAATCCTTGCATAGCCGCCTAAGTGCTTGTTTTCCCATTGGTCCTTTTTCTCCAGTGCTGCCATGGCGAGTTCCTCCCGCTCGCTTCTGCGCTCTGCCAGGGACTTCCCGAGCCAGTTTCTCGTTTCTTTCTCTTTACTCATCCTTTTCCGTCTCTCCCAGTTCAGCCCCATCATCCGCAGAGCATCTCCAATGACTGCGACCTTCACTCTCTCATCCAACGGACTATCCACAGTGAAGGAAGGCGAGTGGTTGACTTCCAGCAGCCAGGGCCGTAGGCCACTGTCCAGAATGATGTCGAATCCAAGCAGTTCGAAACACATGCCCGAAGTAGTGTCGTCAGGCTGGGCGGACTTGTAGAGGTGGGCGAGGTTGGGCTGGATGCAGCACAGGGTCTTCACCACTATGTTGCAGATCTCCTGCCACAGTCCGTCTATATCATGTCCCTGTTCCTCCAGCCGCTGGAAGACTGACGCTAGGGACCGCTTGTGCCCGACTTCGTCATCTTCAGCGTCTGCGTTCTGCACGAATCGCTCGTTGTGTTTGTTCACTGCGTAGTTGGTCAAGTGCATGCAGGCCACTTCCATGTTCTCGTAGTCCGGCTCTTCATACTCCTCAGTCGCCAGTCTAGCCAGTCCTTCCTCATGTATATACACCCGTAGTGGGTCGCAACTAGTCACTAGTACATATATGCGTAGGTCGAATTTGAGGCCGTCCAAGAGTAGAGGGTGGGTAAGGTAGCGCTGCACTATGCAGCGGTCGCCAGGGTGCAGTTCACTCGGACTGCGAATGAGGTATATACCCCGGCCCTGACTTGAACTTTCAGGCTTGACTATGTAGCAGCAACGCTTGGAACTGGCGTAGGTCTTGAAGGCGCCTAGCTGCGTGGGAATCAGCCAAGTCCTAGGGAAGAACGCGTATTCCTTGGAGTACACATCTCGCATCTTGCCCAGGTTCCGAGCCAGAAAGTCTTTCCTGGAAATGCCGAACATGCCTGGGAAGTGGTTGATTTTCTGATAGGCCTTCATACTAGCCAGGCGCTCGGAAGGCACAGAGGTGTCAGTCCAGCACAGGTCCCAGTCCTGGGTTTTGACTGCTCTCCAGTTGAGAACTGACTTCGTAATGTACGGAAGAATGGGATATTTGGTGTCTGCTTGGGAAGTACCTGCAAGGTGAACGTAAATGCGCTTCTTGGGTTTGGCCTTGGCGTCCATTTGAGAATAGGAACTAACTGAAAGCCGGGCTATCTAGTCCATAGGCTTGAGGTCAGACGCGATGTTGAAAGTGCAGCCCGTCACTTCTCTCATATCGTCCAGCAGCACGTCCTTCGCAATCTCCACAAGCGTCAGAGTGTTTTCCCTCGTGAAGTCAAACACGCCCTTCTCAGTGATGAGCGTGTGCACACATTTCCGGCCAGTGATGGGCAGCGTGCACTCCTTCACGATCTTAGGCGCGCTCTGCATAGTATGCATCATAGTCACTATGTTCTTGGTCCTGTCTGAACTCACGACGTCCATGTTGGCGCCGATGCTTGGCGCAGTCTTCCCTGGCAAGAACCAGTTCGCCAAGTCTCCGTACTGAGACACTTGGAAGCCGGAGATGATGTTCAGGTCCACATGGCCGCCTCGCAGCATGTCCATAGACTCGTTGCTGGAGAAGCAGGAAGCACCGTCCATCAGTGTGACTGTTTCTCTGCTGCTGTTGATGACGTCCGCATCTTCCAGGCCTGCTTTGGGGTAGTTGCCCACTCCCAGCGCACCGCTATTGGAGTGGAAAATGGCGCCCAGCTTGGGGTCCACGATGTGCGCCACCAGTCCCGCAATGCCGAGTCCCAGATGGACGGTCATGCCTGCCTCCACTTCCTTCGCTGCACGCTTCGCAATCCTCAACTTGCTTGCCAGGTCCGTTATCTGCCTTGGACTCAACTTGTTGCTCTCCGACAGTAGCGTCAAATACTCAATAGGCTTTTCGTAGAACTCGCCTTTGAAGAGTCTGTGCACGTACACGGCCGGCACATGGATGTCGTCAGGGTCCAGCTCTCCTTCAGGCACGATTTGCTCGACTTCCGCGATGGTGACTCGGGCGCACTGCGCCATTGTGGTATTGAAGTTGGCAGCAGTGCGGCGGAAGACGAGGTTGCCCTTGGTGTCGCCTTTCCAGGCCTTGATGAGGGAGTACTCCGTGGTGATGCCCTCCTCGAGCAGTGTGTCTTGGCTGCGGAAGCGCCGCTTTTCCTTGGCACTGGAGTAGATTTCCACTCCATGGCCGCCTGGCATATACTTGATAGGGAAATGGCCTTCCTCCACTGCTGTTCCTACTCCAGTTCTCGTGTAGATTGCAGGGATGCCAGCGCCTCCAGCGTACAGTCGAGCAGCCAGTGAGCCCTCAGGGATCAGCTCCAACTCCACATCCCCTACCAAGTACTGCTTATAAAAGGCAGTGTTGACGCCTGAATGACTGGTGATCAGCCGTTTAATCTGCTTGTCTCTGATGAGCAGGTCAAGGCCCCAGCCTGGAATGCCAGTAGTGGCCGTGTATGCAGTCAAGTCATAAGTGCCCAGGTTGTGCAGGGCGCGAAGAGAGTTTTCAGGTACCCCGCAAGCCCCATAGCCGCCTATGGCAATGCGAGCCCCGTTGCGAATATCCTCCACTGCTTCCACTGAGTTTTCAAAGATCCTGACACTGAAGGCACGCCTAATTGCACGTCTGATTCCGTGCATATTTAAGCTATTGGGGGCCAGAAGATGAAGTTTGGGCCAGGTAGGCCTGCACTGTAGTGAATGTAAAAGGCACTGACGTCTGGGAAGTGCGGTCTTGCAGCACAAAGCTGGAGACGCCTGGGGCCTCCTGTTCTTGCAAGGACTGCAGGTCTGGGTAGGAGAACACCTCTGTGTTACCCTCATCTCTGTCTCCCAAGACGTACAAAGTCTGGTCGTAGTTCTCACTCCCAACAGCCTCCTGCTGCAGGAAAGAAGCGCTGTAGCTTGCCCAGTAGCCTGCAGCGCTCATCATCAGCCAACACCATATCAGTCCCTGCCGCTTCATATGCGTTTTCGAAAGATTTATAAGGAAAGGGGAACTTGAAGTACTGAGCGAGGCTGAGAATCAGTGGGATATGTAGGTAAATCAAGCATAGAAGAGACAGTGGGTGCAGAAGTTGGAGACTTAACTAGTCTACTTTGGTCAGTTGCTTCTTGAGAGCAGCATGGCACTCTCGCCGAAGTGCAGAGCGCAGTCCCAGGCCGAACACAACTTCCAGGATCACAAAGAGCGGAGCAGCCATTGTCAGCAGCAGGTTATCCACGAGTGCTGGTCTGCGATTCTCAAAAACTCCATGGCCTATGAACTGCACGCCCCAGCTGCACGCATGCACCAGCGCAATTGTCTGCAGGTGGTCCGCTCCCATCGTCATGTACAGGTAGTTGCCCAAGGCATAGCCTGGAATGTACAGCAGACACGCCAGCACGCCGCCCAGCGGGTCAAGGTACAGGTACAGTCCCAAACAGAGAGCTAGGAACACAAAGCCTACATGTATCTGCCACAAGTTGTCTGTCACATCTCTCCCAATCGGCAAATGCCTGGCCATGCTCATAGCCGTCATCAACAAAGTGGGCACGAACACCACATGTATGATCACGTTCACAGGGTGAGTATGGTACTTCCCGTACTCCGCATAGAGACTGGGCAGGTCCTTTGCGAAGCTAGTGGAGGCCATTATACAGCTAAGAAGGGTGGTCTGTGACTGCTCTGCGCAGTATGCGAGTGTGAGAGAAGCAGTCCTTTATGACTACTCCGTCTCTCTGCAGTTCTCGCTCTTGGCGTCTGGACTGGCAGTAAAGTTCAGGCACTTTGGCAGGAGAGGCGTCTTCGAGGTTGTAGGAGACTAGATGCACACTGGTCGCCTTGGCTGTGATAGGAGCGGAGTAGACGGAAAGTTCGTATAGAGATACAGGCGTGAAAGCGGCTGAAAACCCCACAATTGCGACGTCTAGTTGTGTGAAATCCACATCCGCTATATACAGCGAGTCATATACATCCCCCAGTGCATGCTTGTGCAGAGTCGTGTGGAACTCCACAGCCTGCGCCTCCTCCTCTCCAAACCCCACCATCATGCGGCAAATATACTCCCCAGGCGCCATGGAAAAGGCCATACTCTTGCCTCCAGGTGCACCCGCATGTCCCGTTTCCTTGTGGCCTTTGTCAGTGCTGTACTTGACGAGCAGGCCGTCAATAGTTCCGCTGTCTGTTCTATGCACTGGGTAGGGACTTACCATGCAGTGCTCGGAGTGAATAGAAAGGCGAGGAGTCCACGGCTTCCACACTGTGACTGGACAGGGAGGAGACTTGCACCCCGAACACAAACTCCTTCGTCAGTTGGCCTGAATGAAGCGTACTCATGTCGTAGTCGTTCGTTGTTGATTTGCTTCTCGGAACTACCTTCGCAACGCAGGCTCCCATATCAGATATTTAACTTTTACTACTCGCCTTCATATGCTTTTCCCTCTCCTGCTGCGGCTTGGTCCCTGCCTTTCACCCTGTTAGACCCTCGGCACCTCGTCTGCTGCAGCTTTCACAAGGAAGACTGCCACTACATACTCCAACAGACCTCTACAGATTGCTTGAGAACTAGAGCGCTAGCAGTGTGTCTACCCTGTCTTTCAGTCCGCCAGCACGTGAGTCTTCCGTTAAGAGTGTGCTGAGTCCACGACGGAACTCCTGCACACTGATTCTCCCGTCCCCGTCCCCATCAAGCCTCCTCACCAGCGCCTCCCCGTCCCCTGTGTGCACTTCATGGTCTCGGTCCCTGTCCAACAAGTCAAACAACAGCAGCGCCAATTCCGAGTAGCGCCGCTCCTCTCTCGACTGCCCCTGGTCCAGTGAAGCCTGCACTGGGGTCTGTCTAAGTCTGAGTGCAATCACAGCTGCGACCAACACGACCCACCGCATATTTGTGTAACGACCTACAATGGTGCATGTCACTCTGACCAAAGAGGCGAAGGAGACAATTCGCAAGAATGTGAAGTTCCTGGCTGGCTTGCAACTCCCCCTGGCAGAGAAGCTGGACAAGATAGTGAAGCCGAGACTGTTGGTAGCGCTGCGAGCCTCAGCCGGGATCTTACGACCTAATGCAGACGTGAGAGCAGAAGAAGCCACGAAGCCCAAGCAATGGGTGGTGCGTGTCAAGCGTCTGGCTAAAGCCCGCAAGGCCATTTCCTCACGTGAAGGCTTCCTCTCTGCGCCCAAACTCACTGCCAACAACGCCATCGTGAACAAAGAAGGCCAGACCAACCTCATGCACGCTTGCATCTACGGCAACGTAGAGCTCATCCGGGAGCTGCTCGAACAAGGCGCTGACGTGAACCACGAGGACTGGAACGGCAAGACTGCCCTCGTGTATGCTGTCCAGTTCAATCAGTTGGAGTCTGTGCAAGAGCTGCTTCGCCACCCGCAGATCCAGGCTTCTCAGAAGTTCGGAGTACCTCTCCACCTAGGAATCCTCAGAAACTGTGCTCGTCAAGGCTGTCAAAAACAAGCAAGTGCCCATCATCGCCCTGCTGCTGTCGCAAACTGAACTGGTGAACAAGAGAGATATCAAGGGGAGGGCGCCTTTGTACCACGCAGTGGTGCTGGGTCAAGGTCTCATTGTCAGATTGCTGATGGACGCGGGATCTACTGCAGAGGACGTACATGACTACAGCGGTAATAACGCTTTGGAAGTGGCGATTGAGAACAACGAAGTGGACTCAGTGAGAGCGCTGGTGTTCCACCCCAGCTTTGTATTGGAGAAGAAGCTGGGAGCCAGGATCGCAGTAATGGCCACCTACCTGCAAGACCTAGAGATGCTGCAGGAGCTCCAGCGCAAAGGGTGCAAGTTCGAAGGACTGTGTCCAGAAAGCCACATGCCCTGTCTCTTCATCGCCTACAACTTGGGCTTTCATGCACTTGTCGACTTCTTGATTGAAGTCGTAACGCCCACTATACTCACACTCATTGTGCCGAGTGGAGACAATCTGCTCACCCTGGCTGCACGCAAAGGCGACCTGGTCTTCACTTCTCAGCTGCTCAAAGACACTGTCATGGACGTGAACCAACAAGACGCAATTCAGAAGACAGCTTTAATGATAGCCGCTGAAACTGGGGAAGTCGAGATATTAAAAGTACTGCTTGCTCATCAGGCCAATGTGGACCTGCAAGACGCCCACTACCGCACAGCCCTAATGGAAAGTGCAATGGCAGGCCATGACGACTGCGTCGCCCTGATCCTCCAGTACCTGCCGCACACCTGTCTGCAGGACCATCGCGGTCGCATGGCCCTGGACCTGGCCAAGACAGACTGGGCCTTTGCAGCGATACTGGACTACATGTATGCTCAGCCCGACAAACAGACGTACGAGTTCAATGAAAGAGTAAAGAGAGGACTGGTGTCTGTGACACGGGCAGGGAAGACGCTATCTCGCCTAGGCTCCAGTCCTTTGCTGAAGCGACTCTCAACGCTGGGGGGCTTTTCCGTGAAGCAGTCCTCAGAGAGAGAGTCTGAGGAGTCCAGGAAAAGTGGTCGGCCCAGGACTGCGAAAGTAGGCAGTAGGTCTACGTCTGAAGTACTGAGGGAGATAGCAGCGGGCAGGCAGTTCCATGAGCTGGCTGAAGAGGCCTTTCAAAGTCGGAGTAAAGCTTTAGACTAGCATTCTGAAACGGTAAGATGGAGTGAGTTCGTGAATGCGGCCAGTGTTGAGGTCTATCGCGTTGCCTGCGTTCCATAGTAGTGGCAGTCGGACACCTAGAGCAGTGAGCCGATAGAGTAGCCTGCAATAGATGGAAGAGATGCCATATTGCAAGTGACGGAAGCAAGTCTTCCAAAGAAACATAGACAGAAATATGAAGAAGGCCGGAACTGTGAAAGCAGGCCCTTCTAAGACTGCCACTAAGTCAGTACCCAAGGCCAGCAGCTCTGTTCTCCTCTACCACTTCAAAAACGGAGTCATACACACTTGCGAAGTGCCAAGTTTCCGCTTTGAAACGCATGCACAGACCTTCCCTAGCCACCGTTGCGGCTTCATCAATAATAAACTGTACCTACTGAGCATAGGCAATGACTGGGGCTATCAGTCCACTAGCTCCTTCAAAGGCGTATTGCGGGTTTATGACCTATCCAGTCACTTAGTGGAGCAGAGTATGAAGGCTCGCGCTTGCAGTAATTATGACACTCCTCTCTTCATCAGAGGCCAGCAGATGCTAGACCTGGGGTCTCAATCAGTGCTACAGCTGACTACTGGGCAAAGTGAGCCCATTAAAACGCTAGGTGAGTTGGAAGCGCTGGAGGAATATGGGGCCTGCCAAGTACTGCACAAGCTGATGTATCTCATTGGTGGAGCGTTTGAACCATACTCAGGACAGGGTGTGGACGATGAGGAAGAGAGTGAAGAAATCAATAAATTAACTGTCTGGACTATCAACTGGGTAGGGTTCAAGGCCACTCGCGTAGGTGTATGGCCGGATATAAAGTTGAAGGATGCCTCAATATTGCCTCTCAGTGCAAGTGAGTTCTTAGTGACTGGCACTCTGCTGGGCGAAAGCGGCACAGCTGCTTTTCGACTGCGAGGAAACACACTGAGTAGAGAGGGAGGCAGCAGCAAAGTACTGGGCAGGTGCAGTTCTTCCTGTGTGCAGGGCTCCTTCCTCTACATGCTGTACGACTCAGGTCTGGTCAAGTGTGACCTGGGCACAGGACTCATGAGGGTGTATGTCATATCAGCGATACAGAATTAGGCAATTGCATTTGCTTCCATGTTATTAACACACGGCCATATGACTTGGCCAAATATGAGCAGTTGAAATGCTTCCTCTGGGGACTTCAGCATACACCTGTCAAGAGACTAAGTCCAGGGCTTTTCAGAGAGATCTGTGCATTTTCGTAAATGCATAAAGTAGGTAATAAAGCCCAAAGCAGACTTTCTGGTGTTTTCCAAATGACTTTGCGTATAAATCCAGTCTTTTCCAAAGTTCCACTAAATCCCGCTTCCAGCTCAGCGGTGCTAAACATAGTGCTATTGTAATCACCTTCAATATAGAATACCTTTAAATTCTAGGCTTCTTAAGCTGAAGGTCAGAAGGAGAGCGGGCAGTGCGTTTGATCGGAGGGACTTGCAAGAAGGTGTGTGCCCTGCGCCACCACTTCGCAGCACATTTCATGTCATTCAAGTCTTCAGCCTGCTTAGCCTCGGCTTCACAGAGCTGAAAGCTGTCCCAGGGCTCCTCCTGTCCTGGAGCGATCTCCGACAGAGCGGCACAGACAGGGAGGACTGGCAGACATGTGAAATGATGACGGCATACACACAGTACTTCACAGTCCAGGAGCACCTTGGTCACAGGCACTGCAGTGCACAAGGAAAACCCGCATTTGTCGGCTGTTGGTTTGGCCTCCATTTCAAGCTATTTCATCACTGAAGAGACGCTCTATAGACTCCTCGTTGAAGCTTGCGGATCTATCAATAGTGCACGAAATAAAACCTCTATTGACTTGCCCTAGTAGTAGCATACGTCTGACAGTTATTAAAGATGAAGAAGACTGGAGCCCTAAAAGGCAAGGCAGGCCCGTCCAAGCCTGCCTCAAAGTCCGGCACCAAGCCCATGCTCTTGCCCAAAGTCGCAAGTCAGTCTGCTCTGCTATATCACTTTCACAAGGGAGTAATCCGCACCTGCGAAGTACCCGGCCTCCGCTTCGAAAAACATGCACAGACCTTCCCTAAACATCGCTGCGGCTTCGCTAATAACAAGCTGTACCTGCTGGATACAGGCAATGACTGGGTAAATGCCGCTGACTCTCTCAGGTTTAATGGCGTGCTTCAAGTTTACGACCCCTACCGCCGTCTAGTAGAGCAAAGTGTGAAAACTTGCGCTTGCAACACACATGAAGTCCCTCTCTTGATCAGAGGTCAAGAACTTCTAGATCTAGGGACGTGCTCGAGAGTACTGAAAATCACGAGCGGACAGAGAGAGGCTATCAGTTCACTCAATGAATTGGGGGATTTTGTGAACTACGGAGCTTGCCAAGTGTTGAACAAGCTGGTGTATATTGCAGGGGGAGACCCTTTCGTGGACCGATATGCGGACGAGGAAGAACCGCTCCCACTTGAATTTGCCATCTGGACTATCAACTGGGTAGGGTTCAAGGCCACTCGCGTAGGTGTATGGCCAGATATAAAGTTGAAGGATGCCTCAATAGTACATCTCAGTGCAAGTGAGTTCTTAGTGACTGGCACTCTGCTGGACGAAAGCGGCACAGCTGCCTTTCGACTGCGAGGAAACACACTGAGTAGAGAGGGAGGCAGTAGCAAAGTACTGGGCAGGTGCAGTTCTTCCTGTGTGCAGGGTTCCTTCCTCTACATGCTATACGACTCAGGCCTAGTCAAGTGTGACCTGGGCACAGGGCTCATGAGGGTGTATGACTTGGCAAAATACGAGCGGTTGAAATGCTTCCTCTGGGGACTTCAGCATACACCTGTCAAGAAACTAAGTCCAGGGCTTTTCAGAGAGATCTGTGCATTTTCGTAAAATGCATAAAGTAGGTAATAAAGCCCAAAGCAGACTTTCAGTATGCTTTCCAAATGACTTTGCGTATAAGTCCAGTCTTTTCCAAAGTTCCACTAAATCCCCTTCCAGCTCAGCGGTGCTAAACATAGTGCTATTGTAATCACCTTCAATATAGAATGCCTTTAAATTCTAGGCTTCTTAAGCTGAAGGTCAGAAGGAGAGTGGGCAGTGCGTTTGGTCGGAGGGACTTGCAAAAAGGATAAGTAATCCTAAGGCGACAGTTATTAAAGATGAAGAAGACTGGAGCCCTAAAAGGCAAGGCAGGCCCGTCCAAGCCTGCCTTAAAGTCCGGCACCAAGCCCATGCTCTTGCCCAAAGTCGCAAGTCAGTCCGCTCTGCTATATCACTTTCACAAGGGAGTAATCCGCACCTGCGAAGTACCCGGCCTCCGCTTCGAAACACATGCACAGACCTTCCCTAAACATCGCTGCGGCTTCGCTAATAACAAGCTGTACCTGCTGGATACAGGCAATGACTGGGCATGTGAAGCCACTGACTCTCTCAGGTTTAATGGCGTGCTTCAAGTTTACGACCCCTACCGCAGTCTAGTAGAGCAAAGTGTGAAAACTTGCGCTTGCAACACACACGAAGTCCCTCTCTTGATCAGAGGTCAGGAACTTCTAGACCTGGGGGCACTCTCGAGAGTACTGAAGATTACGAGCGGACAGAGAGAAGTCGTCAAGTCACTGAATGAATTAGGATATTTTGAGAACTACGGGGCATGTCAAGTGCTGAACAAGCTGGTGTATATTGCAGGGGGAGACTCTCTTCAGGACTCATATGCGGAAGAGGAAGAACTGTTCCCACTTGAATTTGCCATCTGGACTATCAACTGGGTAGGGTTCAAGGCCACTCGCGTAGGTGTATGGCCAGATGTAAAGTTGAAGGATGCCTCAATATTGCCTCTCAGTGCAAGTGAGTTCTTAGTGACTGGCACTCTGCTGGACGAAAGCGGCACAGCTGCCTTTCGACTGCGAGGAAACACACTGAGTAGAGAGGGAGGCAGTAGCAAAGTACTGGGTAGATGCAGTTCTTCCTGTGTGCAGGGTTCCTTCCTCTACATGCTCTACGACTCAGGCCTGGTCAAGTGTGACCTGGGCACAGGACTCATGAGGGTGTATGACTTGGCCAAATACGAGCGGTTGAAATGCTTCCTCTGGGGACTTCAGCATACACCTGTCAAGAGACTAAGTCCAGGGCTGTGTAGAGACATTTGCGCGTTCTCTTAAATTAATCGGCTAAAATTAGCGATTTTCAGTATATAGGTCTTTTTGAACAGTTGTTAGTGTAAATCCCGTCCAATTGATGCGTTGTAACAACTTCGTTAAACTTGCCACTTTTGAGCACTCGAGAACGGCAATTTCAATAGTCTCTCACTGGATCTACTGAAGTTGATAGGTGAATGCTGCTAGTCTTGCCTTTAATTAGCAACACTTTCACTATTAGAATTACATGTAGACACTCTTGCAGCCTGAAATTAACCCGGACTTGCACTATCTAGAGAGGTTCCACAGTGTTGGATTTAGCCCTGGTCATGTAGCGGTAGTGGAATTAGTCCCTTACCCCTCTGCACCGCAATTGTTGGCTTTGGATTGGCGGAACAGCTTCAAATGGTCCTACTTTAGCTATTACATATCCGTCTTAGTTAGGCAAACGAGTGAAGTCCCAATAGAGACTTCTATTAATAGTGCACAAAGGAAGTCGTACTCTGAGAGTTGCACTCTAAAGTGCATTTCCATTAAGCTAAAACAGCAGTTTATTTCTCACTATCGCTTTCCACGTCCA
>Ga0247837_1000804_pt1 | contig 67855 bp, 60 predicted proteins | sample LaCtaG_2_FD_187115 | JGI IMG/M metagenome (GOLD analysis project Ga0247837, IMG submission 187115) | Freshwater microbial communities from meromictic Lake La Cruz, Castile-La Mancha, Spain - LaCruzMarch2015_14.5m | ecosystem: Environmental > Aquatic > Freshwater > Lake | place: Spain: Castile-La... | reverse complement strand
GGTGTGTCTTGGGAAGCGAAATCAGCATGCAGTTCGGTCTCTATCGAGGAAACCAACCACATTCCGCCTTCTGCTCAGCCAAGACGCTTATCTTTGTCTCCGCCATTCACTGCTACAGCTGAAAATGAAAGAACGTAGGTCTGAACTACTCAGAGAATACCTAAAGTAGGCATTCGGTCAGCTGGCTTGACCTGTATGGAAGTTAGTGAGATGCAACAAAGCCGATTTCAGTGAAATCGGAATATCGGTTATTAGAGTGCCAAAGAACACTTATTTGCACTGATTTCCATTCTAGGAAACAAGAGGTATCTACACAGCCCTGTTAACGCAATTTCTTTGTTGAAAATGCTAGTGGTCGCCATTCTGCGCCTCTCCCTCACAGTCCCAGCCTTCGCCCTCTGTCCCGCCTTCGTCTGTGACCCCTCCGGAGCAGACTGGGTGCCAGGGGAGTGTGCAAAGCTGCACCCGACCAACGTGACTCAATACGACCTACACTCCGAGGAGTGCTCTTCAGATCAATACTGCCCAACTCAGGCTTTGAACGACGAAACCCCCGGTGTGTATTGTCTGGCCACTCCGCAGGTTGACCCCACTCCGCAGGAACTGGCGTTTCCCGGGGAGAAGTGCGACGCTGTGCATTTGTGCATTGGGCAGGAAGTGGACTGCGTGGATGGCGTTTGCTTCACTACGATTCCTTGCTATAATGTGCGAGATTGTGGCTTGGGCAAGTTCTGTGCTGCAGGGACTTGTCTCCCGCAAGTCGCTATTGGAGGGAACTGTACGCAGACTACAGATTGTGTCAATTCTGCTTACTGTGACATCGCGATGTATGGAGACTCAGGGAAATGCGTGAAATACGGGTCTGTGCCCGGAGGCGAGTCAGTGCAAGTCTGCGACTCATCAACCACAGCCTTAGCCCCGCATCCTTTGTGCTATTCAGGCTACTGCTTCAGTCCTGACAACAACGGCACTGTGTTCCAATGCGCAGCCAGCCTCATGAGTCCATCTGTCCCTTTCCGCTGTGGAGACTCCTCAGCCGTCTTCTGCTCCTCAGTCCCTGACCCCTTGTCACAAACCTCCTTACTGCAGAGCTGTGCCTGTGGATTGGACGGCTACTCCTACTGTCCCCAGTTCCCCAATGACCCTGACTTCTCCGCACTCTACCAAGACATCCAAGACTTCCTGGATACTAATGACTTAGCTTCTTGCAACACTGCTCGACATGCTGAGTCTGCACCTTACCTTTCAGATGCAGGCTGGGCTTGGTGCACGCAGAAAACTTTCACAGACGAGCAAACTTACCACTACTTGAGAGCTACTCACTATGCAATGGTGGCCATGGCGACGGACTGCGTGCTGAAGATCGCCTTCCCGGAGTATTACGAAGTGCTACCCTTTTAGGTGAGTAGCCTAATCAGCTAACAGAGCACTATGTATGTCTTGTGCAGATATGTGATTTTATGATATCAGTCGATTGAGACATTGTAGTGACTTGCATCCAGCGTCTCCAGGTTTATTTCTACAGCTCCGAATTCCTTACCTGCCTGGATAAACCACATAGATCCTTTGCTTATGTATGGACTCATATTCCCGCTTATATTTCCAGGCCTAGGTCTGAGCTTTTTAATCAACTTGTTTGAGTTTTCCTTATATAGTGCATCGTGAGTGAGAACCACCAAACATCCCTCTAAGGTGCTGGCCACTGCTGAAGTCTCACACACAAAGACACTCAGACACTCAAATCGCTCAGAAACTGGGTGAAAGACTTCCACTAGTTTAGTCATTCCGCCTGCCAAATAAACCCTTTCCTTCCAGGCACAGGGAGTAAAAGAAAACCTCCTATCTCGCATACTGCCCACTCGACTCCACTCTTCACATACAACTCTTTCCAGCCGGATCTTCTCCACTGAGTCAGTCACTCCACTGTCTTCCAGGCCACCAAACACATAACAATATCCGTATATTGCGATAGTGCCATGCAACAATCGAGCATCTCTTAAAGCACTCAGTGTCCTGACCGCTCCAGACTGTCTGATTTTGTATGCACTCGGGAAAAACTCCAAGGAAGCTCGCCCGCCTCCAGTGCATATGAAGGCACACTCAGGAGTGAGAGCCCAGGCAGAGCTGTAGTCCACTTGCACTCTGATGCTCAGAGGTTGGGAGCGCCAGGAGAGAGTGGAGGGTGCAAAGCTGTACAAGGAGCAAGGAGATATGAGGGCGAGTGTCCTGCGGCAGTATCGAAATGCTTCTTTCGGAGAGGAAATTTCAGGGTCTGGAGTGATGCAATCTTCCTCAACTAAGACTTGCCAAAGTTCGTTAGTTTCTGTGAGGGCGAACCAGAAGGTGGAAAGTTGACTGACCGTCAGAAGAAGGTCTCGAGGGGAAACCCACTTCAGCAGCTCGAGACAACACCTTTTGTAAGAAGCCATTATGCAAATCCGCTAAATGCCCTTCGTTCATACGCTTCTGCCTTCGCTGAGTTTCCTGTGAGGGTTTGCACTTCGACATTAAATTCACAGGAGTTCGATCCTTCAGAGAAGCTACTTACAAATAACTCTTGCAGAGGCGCCGAAAGATCGTTTTGGCAGTCCGCTACTCAAAGTTCGATGATTCTTCAAGTTCGCTGCTCTTTTCTTCTCCCACAAGCCGCCCGGACTCACGGGCACGAACAGTCTTCCTCCGAAAGTGCCGGCGCATACCTTCCTCCCCTGAAAGCAGGAATGCTGCACTCTCTGCACAGGCCGAGGAGTGCAGGCTCTCGGGGTAAGCGGAGGCAGAGTAGGGAGCGGCATTTTAGCGGTGTGAAAACGCAGGTGCAGGGTTTCGAGAACATGTTTGGCTTCAAGTTCTTCCAGAGTAGTGGAATGAGTAAGGACTGGTGGAGGACTTGGAAGGATGGGTTTTGCTAAAGGACGACTCCAGAATGGACGTCGGGAGGGAGATTTAGGCAGAGACGCCTTTTGTTTGGGCTGTTCGTCCTCTGAGTCGAACCCTCTCAGTGAGCTGTTGGAGTCCATCTCTGGGAAAATGGAACTACTGCCGATGCCGGTGCTCGCTGAGCTGATGGCCATGCTGCCTTATCAGGACTTTGTCCGGTTCGAAAGGGTTTGTAAAACTTTGCGAAGGCGAATCACTCAAAATGCGAGTTTTTCAGCTTCCTTTGTCAACTTGAGGTTTAACCTCCCAGCGGATGTGCGGCTGTTGCAGGCTTCTTTTGCTGAACTAAAGCAGGTGCTTTGGACACTATACGGGAGCACGCCTGGGCTATGTTGGACTGTGACCTCCCGAAGTCGCCTGCTCACAGTTAATCAAGTCCCTGCTGAAGGGAAATCGCATACCTTCTGCTATTCACTAGGGGAGACCGCTCAGGTAATTACCAGCCTTTCACTATACCAACCCCGCGGAAACGGAGGCTTGACTGTACTGCTGCTCGCTTCCCTACGTCAGCTTCCTCAGCCTCAGGTCGAGGAGTACGCCAGTCTATTTGCACAGGCCGATAACGCCGCCGCTATTTCAGTCCTCGAGCAGGCTGGCCTAGTGCGAGTGGTGACCTGCTTCGACTTCGAACAAGACTGGAAGTGTCTCACTTTCCAAAGCTCCAGCGACCTACGGCCAGTCTTTTGGCTGCAGCTTTCTCCAGACTTCACTGAGACTTTCACTCTGGACCTGAGTCGTCCGATTCTGGCTCGCTGTTTATACATCTATCCACTCAATGCAACCAACCGCAGTCTTTATCTGAGTGCTAGAGGCGCAGCCCTCAACTTTGTGGCTAGTTAAGACTTGCTAAGCATGGCCTTCACGCGTAGCAATGCTTCTCGATAGAGCGTGTCTCGAGTGCGCAATCGGTGGTACTCGGCCGGCAATTGAGTGAATTCAGGGTGAGTAGCGGGGTCGAATTTCCTGTGTTTGAGCGAGTTGTGCTTGATCCAGTCTGTTTTGAAAGCATGTGGTGCACTCACTAGGTAGTCACCAAGTTGAGAGTCTTGGCTTGGGTCGATGTGCTGCCAGGGCCCCGCCCGAGTAGGCGGCAGTCTTTGAACCGGAATGACTTTCAGCAGAGAGGACTGACAACGGCGAATCAGTGGCTTTTCAGTAGGCAGACTGAGAGAGATAGAGGGACGTTTGGGCTTCCGGGGAGTCGGTCTCTGGATGCGCGAAAAAATTGCACACAAAGGAGACTCCGCGTAGTGCTCGGGGAAAATGCGTTTATCAGTGCTGAGACTGGTTTGCCAGCGGCGGATGTCTTCCGGGGCAGGTAGTGTCTGTTCCAGTAAGGACGGAGTGGAGACGACCCTTGCATGCACTGGAGTGCTGCTCAGTCTCAAGGGCGGATTCACGAGTCCGGCGGCTGAGTCGCTGGAAATGTGCTTCTGTCTTACCACTCTGAGTGCGCCTCTTGTGTCTGGGAACGATAGGCTATTCATACTTTATTCGCTTCAGTCTTTGTACGAGATAAACAGGGCGAGATCGTTAGATGTAAATATATGGAAACACTCGAACACAGGGCAGTGCAGGCCTTGCTTAGTGCTTGTCCCAGTAAGAGTGGACCGTGGAGTCCAGTGCGCAGGCCACGACTTCCGCTCGTAGTTTGCAACCGTTCCCGCCCACGACAGTACCGCAAGCCCACTCCAGAGTCCAGAAGATACCTGGCTTTGCCTGTGGCGGCTGAGTTCCGCGTTACAGTCCCTTTGCGCCTTACCAACCGCCCTAGGAGACAACTCTCCCTCAGCTCTGCTGAAGTGGTGGCCCAGGTGCACCGCACTCTCAGTCTACTGCAGCCCAGATACACTATCACTCATAACTGAAATCTAAGATTTACTTGGACTGAACTTCTGCACGTCTGGGCAGATGCGCAGCAAGTCCGCTTCGTATCTCCTCGCCAGCGTCGTCAACTTATTATCAACTTCTTCACTATACCCGAGTCTCGCAAGCGCCAAAACATACCCCACAGTCACAAAGCTCAGTATGCCGCTTCTCACGAAAGGCCGAGCTGCAAAGTGCACATGAAGGACTTTCGTATGAAGCAGAATGAGCATAGGCACTCCAAGCAGCGCCAACACAGTGAAGCGGGTGTCTGCCCTGTGGCGGTCGTCCTGGAACTCCTGGTGCAGAGGGTCGCTGGGGTTGGGGATGTGCTGAGCCAGCATGGACTTGTAGTAGCAGGAACGCAGGGCGCTTTGGTACTGCTCTACCATTTATGTTGGAAGGAGTGTTGTTGCTGTGGACCAGGACGTCACAGCGCCTCTTCGCCCGGCTCTGCTCTGCTGTGATCAGAGAGGTGGGCGCCTACCTGCAAGAACTCTGCTTTCCTCAACTGGACTGCTGCAAGCTGCGGCTCTACAGTCCCAGACTCAGGAGTTGGAGGTCAGTGCGGCTGAGCGAGCCGCTGAATCTAGGAGGCGAGTCTTCGTACGTACTAGTGTCGTCTCGCGAATTGCTAGTAGCTGGGCTGGGGACGCAAGGTGACTGCGCCATAGTTACTTTCCGTGGCGAAGTGAAGCCTCTATGTCCGCTTCCTGTGGCAGTTTCAGGACCGGGATTGTGCTGTCGGGCGGAAACCAAGGAAGTTTTCTCACTGGGAGGGATGCAGCAGCGGAAACCAGTACAGATTGTCTCAGTTCTGAAGCTTCGATCTCAAGCCTGGCAGTCACTCAGTCCTTTGTGCCACCCTCGCGGCTACCCCTGCGCAGTAGAGCAAGACTCAGGACTCTTCGTCTGTGATGCAGTCTGCCCGACTCCTGAGCGATACTGCTACCTCAGTTCTTCCTTTCGTGCACTGCCCTTGCTAGAGCCGCTGCCTGCATACACAGCCATAGCTATAGGGAAAGCGTGCATATGCGTAACAGCGCTCGGAGACTTGATATTGGTGGAGGGAACGATCAAGCGCTTCAGAGCCTTGGTCAACTGGCAGATTGGTATGCGCTGCTACCAAGTAGGGATGCACCTGTATTTCCTGAAGTACCCGCTGCACTTAGAGTACGCCTACCAACAATAATCATTTACTAGAAGTACTCGTCAGAGTGTAGCACTAATATCCATGATGGACCGTGGACGCAGTGCCTCTGAGGCTGTGATAATTCCACCCTCTCTGAACGAAGAAGCCTTCAAGCGGGACAACACCTGTGTAGGCTGCGGGCTGACCTTCGGCAAAGTTCTCAACATCGTGCATGCGAAGCGATACGCCTGCAAGTTCTGCAACCGCGGAGTATGCGCGAAGTGTTCCCCCTACCGCTTGATGCACCCCAGCACCCTGCAGCAGGAGCGGTGCTGCAACGCCTGCTACAGTCACCTGGTCACTCAGGACATCCGCTCCGAGACGCAGGGAGACTTGCGACGTACAGAGTCCGAAGTGCGAGGGATAAACGCAGAAGTGTTCAAGGAAATCCAGGCCCAGGAAGAGTGCGACACTCAGCTGCGTGACTTGCTCGCTCTCACTGTCGGACTGCAGTCTCGCTTGGAGACGCACTCTGCTGCAGCGCAGCTGAGATTAACTCAGCACAATACTCAAGTCGCAGCTCTGCACTCAGCTGTTAGCACGCTGAACAGTGAGATACAGGCGAAGCAGGAGCGACAGAAAGAAGTGCTGCACACTTTAGCCAGTCACGAGGAGAGAAGGGCAAGTCTGAGGAAGCAGCAGAAACTCGACCAGCAGAAAGCCGCAGAACTCCAAGCGCTGAAGGCAGAGACCGACCGAGACATCGAGGCACTGCGAGTGCAGCTGCGGGAGTCCGTTGTTACTGAAGAAGCGAGTGAAAAGAACAAGCGGGTGGCTGAGCTGCAGCAAGCTGTGGCGTTGGAGCGGGAAATCCTGGTCAAACTGCAGCACCGCAACCTCGAACTCTCTCAGAAACGGTCTCGCTTGCTTGGGGAGCCACAGTGCAAGTCTCGAGAAATGGAGTTGCGCGAGGGCGCGCTGTCTAACCTACATGAGCCAGAACTGCTGAAAAGTAAAGTTGCCCAGCTAACTACTCAAAACCAGCAACTGCGCAATCACTTGACTGCGCATAGAACTCCGGGCGGAGACGGGGAGATGGAAGAACTGCGGGAGCAGGTGCAGCGGGCGAAGGAAGAGAACACTCGCCTGATGCTGCAGTTCCAGGAACAGCTCTTGCACCCTGACCGCCCAGAGCCTTGGACCCGCAAGCACTGCAGCAACTGTCTCTTAGCCTAGTTCACAGGCGTAGCTATTAGTCGTCTCCCAGCTCATCCTGCATCACTGTAGGCCGCACCATCATCCTGCCCACCGCTCCAATCCACCCTTCCTTGTCCGCTGCGTCCCCTGCCACGAAGAAGTAGATGCGTCCCGCCGTTTCCACTCTGAAGGAAAAGGGCTGGTTCGTGTCCTCCTCTGCACTCTTCACAGTCGCGCAGTCCTTCAACACAATTGACTCTGTGGGCGAAGTGTACGACCGCTCTGTCTTGTACGTGCACAGGTGCGTGTTGGTGAGGACTAGCCAGCGACGCCGCCACTTCTTCACGAAGCGGGACTGCTTGGAAATCCACCCCTCACGCACCACTGCATTAGCCCTGTCCATTTATATGGCTTTCTTCACCAGTGGAGACACACAGTCTCTGTTGTCCTTCAGCACAGTCGCTCAAGCTGGTGTTTCTTTCACGAAAAGGCAGTTGTGGAAGTAGCCTGAGGCATTTCTGTGGTTTCGAGATTTTCTATCAAGGGAACTTTCTTCACTTCTACAAAAGGTTTCCTATGAGATACAGAAGCCTACGCTTTTTACCATTATGAATATCTTTCTAATTTTAGCAAGAGGTTACACATGCTCAGCTAGAAGACTAATATCAAAGAGAAATGTACTAATTTATTTGTGCCACGTTTAACTGCAATTAGATTTGAGTTGCATCTTTGAGTCTCTTTCTGACAGCGTCGATGTTGAGTGTGATCGAAAGTTGAGGAGTGAGAGCATCTTCCTGAGGCGCTTCCAACTTCATCGGTGTGATTTTGGGCCTCCGCTGTGCACATCTCCCCACAAACTCACTCTGGGGCAGGTCCAGAGGCAGCGGGGACAGGGCCGGAGAGGGACTGGGGGAGGACAGCGGATGTGCCAGCGTTTCCAGTCTCTGGCCGGGAGAGGGCGCAACCACCGCAAGTTGCTTCATTCGGACAGATAGAGCCGAGTTCTCTGCCTTGGCGGGCAGCCAGCTATACTGCCACACGCCTACGAACCCCAGTCTTTCCGCCAGCCCTTGAAACAGGTCCCTTAGGCACTTGTAGTTCGGCTTCTCCTCAAAGCGCAAACGACGACAATACTGCAGAAACTCGCAATACTCCACCTCCAGCCCTGCACACACCTGGACAGCACTGAGCTCCATCTTCCTTTCATAGTGCTCAGACCTGCCTGCCAGGCTTTCACTGTTTAGCTTCATCCAGGGCAAGCGCCCACTGCGTAGGTACACTAGCACGTAGGCCAGGGACTCGAGGTCGTCTCTTCGTGAGGGTCGCACTCCCTTCAGTACATTGCAGGAGCAGAATACGTAGTTCCCTGTGAAGGAAACGTCTTCAGCGTATTTCAAATGGAAACCATTAGGCTGGTACTTGTTCGCCACTCCAACGTCCAAGAGGTAAATGGTGGGAGTCTGAGGATCCAGTGCAGTGGCTAAATTGTCAGGCTTGATGTCTCTGTGCAGAAAGCCTGCTTTATGAAAAGCTTCAATGGAATTAATCAGCTGTCTCCCAATCATTGCAACTGTCATAGGGGAAAATGACTGTTCTCTACTCAGAGTTTCGAGTGTCTTTCCCACTATCTCCATGGCGATAAAATGAAATTCGTCATCGCACCTGTACTCCACTAGTCTCGGCACGTCTATTTAGCCCTTACTTGGACAGTCCTTCAGCTGGCGAAGCACTTCAACTTCCCTTTGTAAAAGAACGCCATCTCCTTCTGTCTTCCCCACCTTTAGAGCTGCAAGTCGCCCTGAGCGCTTATCTCTGACTAAGGAGTAAATACCTTGGTAGACAGTGCTGAAGGACCCTTGCCCGAGCTCGCACTCAACAGTCCAGTGCTCGGCGGGGATTCGGGTTTTCGCAGGCATTTTTGTGTTGATATAACTAGAAAAGGTCAGGTGGTTTAAGAAGGTGAGGCCTAGGAAGCTTGGTATGGCAGGCTATATAAGCCAAGGCAATAGTGGAAGTGACTGGGTCTGAGTAGTGCCCTCAGAGGCCTGATAGCTTCTAACTCTGCTGGTGTGAGTAGGCGTGGTGCCTGTCTGAAAGGACTGAAGTAGCCGCACAGACAGTTAGACGCCTAGCACTTGAAAGATGAAGGCTGACAGCTTCCACGAGGCCTGTCGCGCCGCTGACCTGCCCCAGTTGCGTTCTCTGCTGGAAGTCGACCCCAGCCTCCTCAACTCCCTCGACCACAAGTACGGCTGGACCCCTCTGAGCCGCGCTATCATCTGCGACCACTCCGATGTGGTGAAGTTCTTGTTGAAGCAAGGCGCGGACCCCAACTGCAAGACTGCAGTGGGCGAGCCGCCCCTGTACCTCTCAGTCGACCTGCAGCACACTCAATTGACCCAGTTGTTGCTGGACTTTGGAGCGGACCCGAACTGCGGCAATGCGGATGGAGAGACGCCCTTGCACCTGGCGGCTTTCAAGGGACTGAAGACAGAACTGGAAATGTTGCTCAGTCACGGAGCCAACCCGGACCTGGTGGACTTCGTGGTAAGGAACACGTAGTTCGAACACACGCCTATGCACGTGGCCTCAGAGCGCGGCTTTGACGAGGGCGTTTCAATGCTGTCGCAGCACAGCTTTATGTCTGTGCCCGCTCACAAGAAGACCTTCACAGACACCTTCTCCAAGGACGCTTCGCCGCTGTCGTCAGGCCGGTCCACTCAAATTTCCGCTTTCCCTGAGCCCCGCGAGCCTAGTTTCTCCTCTTCCTCCCGCAGTGCATCTGTGGAGCGCAGAGCTGTGCAAGACCGACTCAGTGAACTGGACCAACTCAATCAGCGCATTTTGGGCGTCCTCTCTGCCAACTCCGCTCTGCCTCCAACTGCTACAGCTCAGAAGGCCAATCGTCAATCTCGGCATTCTGTGCCTGTTCCCTTGAATAAAGACACTGCGCTGGGAGCCTGGCTGCACGATCTTCGCTTGGACGAAGTCTTTGAGAAGCTGGTGGAGAACGGATTCGACGACTTGGAGGAACTGGTGGAGCAGCAGCGCTCTGGCGTCCAACTCACTCCTACACTGTTGAAAGACATCGGCATCGCTAGAGCTGGCCATCGCCTCATTCTACTAGCAGCCTTGGAACTGGAAAGCCAGGATACCAAGGTCAAGTCCAAGCCCAAGCGAGGGAAGGCTTTGTCTTGTCTTGGGCCGGGGTCGCTCCCTGGAGGACTGATCACTTTTTCGTCGGTGACGAAGTGGCTGGCGAGCATCAGTCTGGAAATGTATGAGTTCGCATTTGAAAAGAGCGGCGTTGATAACTTCGATCAACTCTTGGGGTTGATGCAAACGTCCTTTCGCCTCACAGAGGACAGTCTCGAACGAGACTTCGGCATCAAGAAGCTGGGCCACCGTCACCGCATACTGGGCAGTCTGCAAGAACTGGCTCGAGACATAGACGCCGCAACGATGCTGTTTTCAAGTGGAGCGCAGCACTTGACTCGGGCAGAGCAGCGGGAGTCCTGCGAATTGATGTAATAGGGTTTAAAATGAGAGTCGCAGACTGGCCCGCCACTCACTTTGTGGGCTCAGTACTGAGTCTGGGGGAGCAGGAAGATGAAGATTTACCAAGGATACTGCAGTGCTTAGCCTTGCGGTCTGTACGTCAAGTGGTATGCGGCGGCTCTCGCTCTCTGGCTTTGCTCACTTCAGGTGAACTGTGGACCTGGGAGGGACCGGCCCCGCCCTCCCGCCTGCCTTTCGAGGAAGAGGTGCTGTGCTGCAGTGCTGGGACTGCGCACTCCGCTGCAATTGCGAGGTGCAAGGGCAAGCCTGCGCTTTACTTCTGGGGGCTGATGCAGAGAGAAGACTGTGGAGCTGAGGAAGCGCTGCCGACTCCCACGTCTCTCGGAGGCCTGCAGCAAATGACGCCTTTCAAGCTGAGCAGTGGGCAGAACCATCTACTGGTCGTCGCTCGCGATATGAAGCTCAAGAAGCATATTTTCGTATATGCCCGCCCTCGGAGTGGGATGATGGGTCGACAACTCAGTGCACAGGCAATACAAGCGAACGTCGCAAGGCTGATAAAACTGCCGTGCATGGATGTGGTGGAGGCCTGGGCCTGCGCAAAGCACTGCTTTTACCAGTACGAAAAGAAGACGAAAGGCGGAGTGGAGACAGGGCTGGTGGCCTGGGGGGACAACTCCTGTGGACAGCTAGGACTGGAGCACTTTCGGATGGTGAGTAAATTCGAGGATGTGGTTTTTTTCAATGATACCAAGGTGCTGGATATATCCGGAGGCGCTAGCCATACAGTTGTGCTCACAGAGCGTCGGCTAGTCTTCACCTTCGGCTCCAACTCCGACGGTCAACTCGGCATTCCCGGAGTCACTCGTAGCTGCACGCCGCTCCCCATCGAACTGCCGGAGGGTATTTGCCGCCTCTCTCCCTGCAACTCCCTCAACTACGCCATTTCCCTCACAGGTCAGCTCTACTCGTGGGGCTCCGCCAAGTACCTCCCTAGTCTTTTGCCTCGACCCGCTCTCGTCAGTCCGTCCTTATTTAATAACGAGCCTGTGCTTGCGGTAGCTGCGGGACTGAACCACTGCATTTTTCTAACAGCGGATTTAGACGCGAACACGCCTCGGGTTTGCAAGCGCAGTCTCGGCCTCAGAGGTCCCTGTGCGAAGCGCCGCAAGAATTAATAGCTATTTGGAACGCTTGTATGGACCGCTGTCACTAGAGGAATGGCGATGATGCTTGCGTCTTCTTCTCTCATCTTTAAGCCTGAATTCCGGCGCTTCCTTCATAAGCAGGAACAACTTGATCGCTGCTTTTTCCTCAATATCCTGGCAGTCGGCGTTGAATCGGACTGCAGTTTTCCCGGCAAACGCGTTCCTCACTTCCCCAGTGTGCGCAAACTCCAACTGGCACTTCCTCAGCCACTGCACTTCAAAGTTGTGTCCATACTTCGCCAGTGCATCCGGGCCGAACAGTCCCGGCTGCTTATCAGCCTCAGGAGACCCCTTCATTTTAGCAGCTCCGTAGAAATGCCCAGTTTCCTCGCACGCAAAGAACAGAATCACGTGTTCACATTGATGCAGTGCTTCTATGAGAACTGGGTGGTTTTTCTTTTCTGTGCACCACAGGCTGTGTCGCATGCTGTCTAACACTCTGCTTTGCAGTGGGGAACGCATGAGGAAGTACCTCGCGAAGCCTGTCAACGGCGGCTGTTCGTTGTTGACAAGGAGCAGAAAGTCTGTTTCCGACACTGGCTCTCGGGGGTAAAACATGTAATGCAGGTCTTTGAAGTACAGGTCTGGGACGTAATTCGGCAGAGAATCTGCTGCCAGCTTTTCATGCGCCAAATAGCAATTCCGCCCATTCCTGCAGTACCCAAAAGCGTACTGCTGGCACGGTCTTTTCTTCTGGCTGTCTGCGTGTTTGAACACACAGCCGGAGTTCTGGCAGAGGCGTTGTTTGGTGAAGGAGGGACAGGCGGGCATTCTAGACAGGTCGAACATATGCAGGAACTCGCACTTTTCGTCCTTCTGGCACAGGCCTGTGAGCCACTTTGTGCACACGACCGTCCGCTTGCGCTTGTCAACTGCTCCTTCCACGACGTAGTTGACATCTGACTCTTTGGCAGCCAGGCAAGCGTCTAGGTCGAGTTTCATCATTATTAGCTAGATAGTTCGAGGATGGAAGCCAGATTGTCCATAAGAAAGCGGGCTTGGGGACTGTTCCTTTCCCTCAACTCCTCCTGCCGTTCCGCCAACTTCGTCAGTATTTCAGTGTGTTGCAGGCGCAAACTACCGTTCGCGACTAGTTTTTGCACCAAGACGACAATATATTCCTCCAACTCTGTGTCTTTTGCGTGTTCAGCAGCTGATAATAGGCCGCTCCACTGTCTTTGCTGTGACCCTAAGCTTCTTTCTACCAGTAAGAGTAGCAATATTTCGCACACTAGTACCGAAAGCGGCTCTTTCCCCAGGCCAAACACAGCTTCCAGACCTGCCAAAGGGTCGTTTTGGTCGGCTGTAAGGAAGGCGCAGGTTTCCGCCTTCGTCCTGCTTTCCGCCAGGTGCGCCTTAATGCAGCGCAAAGCCTTTTCTATGCACTTCGGAGAGTCACTGAGGAGGAGAGTAAGGACAGAGGCTTGCAAGGAGACTGCAACTACAGGGAAAGTCAGCAGTTTCAGTATCGTTTGCACTGCTATTTTCTGGTAGGGAGAGCGACTGAACAGACTGTAAATAGGCTGTGTGCGTCCTTTGTTCTTTTTGACGTTCGAAAGCGCCCAACTTTCGGAGTTCGGCTGAAAGTCGAGTTTTTCAGGGAAGGTGAAGCCGTCTCGGTCCTCTAGACTGTCTGCATATGCTCGAGAAACCAGGGCGAACAGCAAAGGCAGCACTCCCTCCATACCCACTCCCACTTCTATAGTCACCGGCAGTGCTTCCACCAGTCTCGGAACCAGGATGTTGAAAGTTGGGTATAACAACCGTCCGAACCCAGGCCAAGTCTCTCCAAGTCCTACCAGACTGCTGCGGGCGCTGGAAATGCGTGAGCAAGATAAGGACTTGGAAGGGACTGTGGGAGCGAGGAAAATGGGCAGAGTGTCCCGCAGTCCTGTGACCAGTAGGTCGAGCAAAGAGAGACATAGAGCAGGGCTAGGGGCAGGCAGAGGGGCCGGAGGAAGGCTGGGCGGAGAGGGTTCGAGTACTTTGCTGCTTTGGCTTTCCCTCAGTTTCTTATAGTCCCCTGCCACTTGCTCCAAATAGGCGTTTCGCCCCTTCACTCTTCCCAGTTCCTCCCCGGCCTTCCCCGCCTGGCTCCTGCAGCCCTCTAACTCACTTTCCAGGGCTTGGTTCCTTCCCTTCAAAGCCTCCACTGTCTTTTCTAAAGCCGAAATCCTCGTCTTCAGCCTCGCGTTTTCACCTGCAAGTTTCTCCGCATCTACTTTCGCAGGCTTTTCAGGCTGCACGCTTTTAACCTTACAGGCCTGAAATCGGTCAGTAAGGAGTTTCTCCAGGCGCTGTAGTCGCTTTAGCTGAATCGAGGCCTGAGCCTTTATATCAGTAATGCAGCGCTGGGCAGTTTCTTCCGCTTCCGACTGCATCCTGTCCATAAGTCTGTTTTTCTGCACCTGCAGGTCTTTGGTCTGGGCCGCCACTTTGGACTCGCGCAGGTCCAGAGTTTTCGCCTTTTCTGTGATCATTTCGTTGAGTTCTGCGATTTCCGCCAAAATCGTTTCGTTCACTTGATCCTCACTTTCCCGGCCTTGCTCTACCAGTTCCTCGATGATGCCCTGGATCGCTCCTTCCAGTCCTTCCCTTTCCGTCAGTATCTTCAGTCGATTCAGGCTTATATACTCCGGGTCTGTAGTGATTCTGTGGACTAGTTCTTCACTGACTTCCGCTGTCAGCTCGAAATAGTCATTTTCAATTGCATTGAGAAAGTCCTCAGTCGGGATGTCAGTCTGATCAAGGAAATGTCTCTGCAGGAAGTCCAGTACTTCAGGGTTGGATATGATGTCTTCCGGCGCCAGGGCAGTCTGGGAGTGCAGATGGAGGCGGGGAGAGGGCAGTTCAGGCACAGGGGAAAGAGAGGGTTTCCGGGCTTGCAGTAAGGCTTGGCGCTTGAGGTGGAGCGATTCCAGTTCTTGGCGAAGTGCGGCGCTGCTTTGACGAATGTTTCTAATGCTTTTCTCTGCGTCAATAACTGCTCCTTCTGCTTCTGAGTCGCTGAAGACACGTTCCCGGTCCGTCCCAGTTCTCTGCCTCATAGGTTTAAATATATGTGGGAGGGCAGTCGGGCGCCATATAATATGCGCAGTCAGCTGCTGTGGAGCGAGAACATCGTAAGTCCAACATAGCCTCCACCCACGGATTCCAAGTTCACCAACATCATATGGGCCATAGCTTTCCGCGCGGACGGGACAGAGTTCATCATGGCCATTGGTGACCGTGTATTCGTGTACGACGCTCAAAGTTCCACCCTTCTCCACGCTCTCAAAGGCCACACCGGCAACGTATACACCGTCGCCTACTCCAAGGACGGAAAACGCTTCGCCTCTGCCGGGGCTGATAACCAGGTGATCATCTGGAGCAGCAAGGGGGAAGGACTGCTGCGTTACCCACAGAAAAGCAGCGTGCAGTGTCTGGTTTTCAACCCGGCCACACACCAATTGGTCAGTGGGTACTCAAATGGGTACAGTCTGTGGACTCCAGACCAGAAGGAAGTGAAAACCGTCGACCTGTCTGCGAAGGTGTTATGCGCCTCTTGGACCAGTGACGGGGCTTTGCTGGCTGTAGGACTGTGGGACGGCACTGTCACTATTCGCTCGAAGGAAGGAGAGTCCAAGTGCGAAATCAAGCGCTTGGCTCCGGTGTGGACGGTGGAGTGGAACCCTGTGCCGAACTCCACAGGTCAAAGCTTCTTAGCGGTGGGGTGCTGGGACCAGACTTTGTCCTTCTGGGACTCTGCGGGGCAGCAGCAAGGCGTCGACAAGGCAATCGGCTTCGACCCCTGCGCAATTTCCTTTTTCAGCAATGGAGAACTGATGACGATATGCGGGTCTGACAAGAAAGCCACCCTGTGGACGAAGGACGGAGTGTGTCTCGGCACAATCGCTGAGCACAAGGACTGGATCTGGACTGCTACGATGCGGCCGAAGCACAATCAAGTGGTGGTTGGCTGCAATGACGGCACTGTGGCTTCCTACCAGCTTACCTTTACGATTGTGCATGGACTGTATCAGGACAGGTATGCGTATCGGGAAATCATGACTGATGTGATCATTCACAACCTCACAAGTGAAGAAAAAGTCCGCCTCAAGTGTCGCGACTTAGTGAAGAAAATCGCCCTTTACAAGAACCGCCTGGCAGTGCAGCTGCCCGACCGCATCATCATCTACTCCTCCTCCGACGAGGACGACTACGACATGCGGTACAAAAGCTACAAAAAGATCCAGCGGAAGGTCGACTGTTCCCTGATGGTCCTCACCCTCAACCACGTCATCCTGTGTCACGAAAGACGCTTGCAGATGCTTAACTTCGAAGGAGAGGTGGAAAGGGAGTGGGTGTTGGACGGACTGGTCCGCTACATCAAGGCTATTGGCGGCCCTGCGAATAGAGAAGGCTTGTTAGTGGGTCTGAAGACTGGACATATACTGAAGATCTTCATCGATAATCCCTTCCCAGTTACCCTGATCCAACAACAAACCGCTATCCGCTGTCTCGACTTGTCCTGTCTCCGCAAGAAAGTGGCGGCTGTGGATGACAACCAGAACTTGAGTGTGTACGACATCAGCACGCAGAAGCTCTTGTTCCAGGACTCCAATGTCACCTCTGTGGCGTGGAACTCGGACAAGGAGGACTTGCTGGCGTACTCGGGGAGCAACTCGCTGTCCATCAAGACTGGGGAGTTTCCGCCAGCAGTACAAAAAATGATGGGGTTCGTGGTCGGCTTCAAAGGTTCCAAAATCTTCGCACTTCACTACCTGAGTATGAACACAATTTTCGTTCCTCAGACTCCAGCGATGTACAAATACCTGGAAATGAAGGAGTACGACAAGGCCTACGACGTGGCTTGTCTCGGAGTGACCGAGCAGGACTGGAGAGCTATTGCGATAGAGTGCATTCAGGCGCACATGTTCCATTTAGCTCGGAAGGCGTTTATACGAATCAAAGATGTCCGGTTTTTGGAGCTTCTGGCTAAGATTGAACAGGACAGAAAGGCTCCCGGGTACAGCGACTCGATTATGCTGGGGGAAGTGTCCGCCTATCAAGGCCGTTATAACGAAGCAGCGGCACTTTATATGAAATCTGGCAGTGTGGACAGAGTCATTGACATGTACAAAGAACTCAAGCAGTGGGACAAGGTGCAGGAGTTTATGAAGAAGCTGGACAAGAACAAGCAGAAGGAATTGATAGAGATCAGAGCTGGAGATACCGAGCATGCGGATTGGAAGGTGTCTGCGGAGCTGTTTATCAACGTGGGGGACTATAAAAAGGCAGTGCAGCTGATTGGGTCGAAGGGCGACCTGGAGTGGCTCATCGAAATCTGCCGCCAACTCAGCAAAGCCGAAAACGCAGAAGCCATCCAAGCCTGCGCCACAATCTTCCGCCAAAAGGGCAGTCACGCCTACGCCAAAGAAGCCTTGCTCAAACTCGGAGACATCAAAGGCCTGCTGGACCTCCACATCGAACTCAGCAAGTGGGACGAAGCCTTTCGACTGGCCAAGCAGAACCAGGAACTGCTGCAGGACTTGTACTTGCCGTATGCCAAGTGGCTGGCGGCGAATGACAGATTTGAGGAGGCGAAGGAGGCGTTTACGAAGGCCAATAGGCCTGATATTGCTTTGCGCCTGCTTGAGCGACTTACACAGAATGCAGTGGTCGGACGGAAATTCACTGAAGCGGCCTACAACTACTGGAACTGCGCCCTGGAGCACCTCGGCCAAATCCAAGACTGCATGAACCCGACTCAGCAATGCGCAGAGCACTTCGGGAAGTACGAGGAATACAAGCGCTCAGCAGAAATCTACTTCGCCTACCACTATGTATGCAGATTTGTGGAAGAGCCTTTCCTGCCCCTTATCCCCGGCACTAGCACTGATGAAGCCATTTTCAACAACTGCCTGTTTCTCATGAACTTGATGGGAGTCACGACTCCGTTCGGACTGAATAAGATGTATATATATCAGGCTCTGGGCAAGATTGGGAGGAAACTGGGCGCGTACAAGGTCGCTAGGACGGCCTACGAAAAGCTGCAAAGTTTCAAAATACCCCAGGAGTGGCAGGAAGAAGTGGACTTATCCTCACTACTGGTGCGGTCCAAGCCGTATATGGATAGAGAAGACCTATTAGGGATATGCAACCGCTGCATGAACAGTATCCCCCTACTAAACCCCCAGGGAATTGACGCCTGTCCTGCCTGCCGCCACCCCGTCATCCGTTCCTGCATCTCCGGCACTCCCTTGCCTCTGGTGGAATTCGCGCCTGACCCCTCCCTGTCTTCCAAGCAAGTCGACCAACTTCTCAAGTCAGACGCTCCGAAGCGCTCAGGGAAAGTGACTCGGAAGGCAGCGTAAGACTTAGGCAGAGCTGATGGGTGGAATGAGAGTGTGCGTGGGAACCAGCAGACTTTGAGTCTGGACAGAGGAGAGGAGGAAGAAGACCTGTTCAGTCAAAAGGTGACGGAGTGGACGGAAATGCAGCTGTCGCAGGAGGAGTACAAGGCTGTGGAGGTGGATGAAATGACCTTGTTGTCCATATCTTACGAAGATGTGTTTGTGGTGGACTATAGTAAAATCTGTCCCACCATGCCAAAGACGTATTTCAAGCTGATGATCCCCGACCTAGGCCTCGCGGAGTGCGCTGGCTGCTCCCGACTTTTCCTTCGCGACGAGTACGAGTTCGCGTACTTGCAAGGAGGGTGCTGTCCCTTCTGCAGATCACGAGACTAACTAGCAGGCAGTGTTAGCTACTGCTTCTGCACGGGCAGAAATAGCTTGAACTCCGGGGGCAGTTCTTCCTCTGAGTACAGGCGGTCGGAGAAGTAGATGCGTCGCACTCGGCAGTTGGCATGGATCTGCACTCGGAGGGTTTCAATGTAGTTGGTACCGTATGCACGCCTTGTGAAGTCCGAGAGATTGAACTGGATCTGGTTCCAGCCCTCATCCAAGCGCATCGGCATCGTGCAAATGAAGGGTTTGACTCTCGTAGTGCTTTGATAATTTGAAGCTCGGAACCGCCTGCGTACGTTTTTATCATCCAGCACTTGCACTTCAAAGGTAAAGTACTTCTTGAGGTTTTTGATGATCATGACTAGGAAAGGCAGTTTTATGCCGAGGGTCTGCTTGGGGTCTGCTGGGGATGTCACAAATGTCGTCGAGACGTTAGTGCCCATGATTTCAAGCACAGAGCTCTGTATATCCGTGTCAGTGAGTCGCTTGATGTGTCCGTTGCGTACAGTTTTCTCCCAGATCTGCAGCGGCTTGGCTCCGATGCTGTAGAGAATGCTGAGGAAGCCAGACTGGAAGGTGTTAGCGAACATGAATAACTGCTAAGCATGGAGTCTACCTACCTGTCCTCAGCCTCCACGAGTCCCAGGCCCATGCCGGTCTGAGCCGCGAGCTTCCGGGCGCGCTTTCGCTTCTCCCACATTAGTCGAAAGAAAAAGAGAATCAGAGTGACTAGCAGGACGCCCAGGTAGCCCACTCCCACCAACACCCAATCAATTCCGTCCATGACCGGAGTGGTAGGCGTGCTGGCCTTGGTTGTGCAGGCCAGTCCGCAACTGAGTAGCAGTTACTTGTTGCACGAGCACGGACTCACAGGGATGCCCGCCAAGTCCGCCTTCTTGTAGTTGCACGGAGCCATGTTGATGTTTAGGGCGCCCTGTGTGCCTTGGGTCAGGAAGAAGAAAGTTATAAGTTCCCCGCCGATGGCGGAGTTCGTGCCTTGGAACTGGAGGAAGCCTTCTGCGGATTGCATGGAGGAGACTTGCTGGGTGTAGGGACATTTCTTGCAGCTTTCGTACATGCCGCAGGCGAGTTCCATGGTCACAGTGAAGTTTATTTCCAGGGCCTGGATCAGGGACCCGGGCTGGATGGGGTTAGGCACCCACGAGTAATTCCCCACACTTATGAAATCAGACTGGTCCGGGGAGCACACGAAATAGCACCAAAACCGCTTCATGTTCGCTGCACAAACATCACACCCTCCGTTATTCCCCCCGAACGTATAGTCCAGCTCCATGAACTGCGTGATGAGTTGGTAATTGTCATAGTTGAAGCAGCACACTGGGCTTCCCTCGAACTCAGGACACATGTTGGGCGGAGTCATGGTCTGGATGGAGGGCTGGAAGGGAGGGTCGACCTTGTAGTTGGCTCCACATACTGGGACTCCGTTTTCATATGTGCAGGTTTGGTTCACTACGCAGCTAGCCCACACAGTACCCAGCAGACTCATTAGTCGCAAGGCCTGATGCATATTTATTGCCTAGTCGAAAGGCTTGTTGGTCCGAAAGATACAGTAGAAATGTGGATGTGTACTTGCGCATGGACGGACTTTCCCCAATAAGTCGGCCGATCCCAGTACGCAAGCCAGCTGAATAGAAATGGCTGTGAACGAGCCAACAAAGACCTACTAAGCACTAGTCTTCATGTTAGAGAGAATTCTGCCCTCATTGTCTAAGTTCCCACTTCCTGCGACTTATATGAAAGTTACTTTTCAACTGTGTACATCACTAGGGACTTATGTACAAGTGACTTTTAAACAGTGTATATAGGCAGGGAAGTGGCCTGGCTAAAAGGAGATGCCTGTCTATTCTGCTACCTACCAGTCCTCGAAGGGGTTGTCGGCTGCGCGCACAGGTGGGGAAAGCGTGTCGGAGTCAGGGTATTGCGAAAAGTTGGTGGTGTCGCCGGCTCCTCTGAGCGTAGGTTTGTACGGCATAGTGATCCGCTTGGTGAGGAGTTGCTCCCAGTCCAGCCCTGCGAACCACCGGTGGCCCTTCACGTCTGTAGGGCCTCCGCGCAGGTTCCCGAACCGCTTGCTGAGGTCTGCTACTAGCAAGTGCTTGACCAGGCTCTTCGCATTCTTATCGAAGTTCCTGGGAAAGCGCACTTTCCCCTTCAAGATTTTCTGGTAAATCGCCATCGGGTCGTCATCGCTGAATGGGTCAATTCCAGCCAGCATCTCATAGATAAATATCCCCAAAGTCCACCAGTCCACAGGCTTGCCGTGGCCCTTGTTGAGGAGGATTTCAGGCGCTAGGTACTCAGGAGTGCCGCACAGCGTGTACGTCCTGCTCTCCACTATCTTCGCAAAGCCGAAGTCCGTGAGTTTGAGGTAGCCGTCAGGGTCCAGGAGCAAGTTCTCAGGCTTCAAGTCTCGGTACACGATGTTTTTCCCATGTAAGTACTCGAACATCATAGTGATTTGCGCTGCGAAGAGCCGTGACTGGTCCACCTCCAGCTTCCCCAGGTTCCGCATGTAGGTGAACAGCTCTCCGCCTGGGATGTACTCCAGCACCAGGTACAAGTAGCGCTCGTCCTGCGTGTACGCCAGCAGGTTCACCAGGAACGGGTGCGACAGTCCCCGCAAAATGCTGAATTCCGAGAGAATGTGGTCGACCTGCTTGAGCCGCAGGATTTCCGCCTTCTTGAGGATTTTGAAGGCGACGAACTTGCCAGTGGCTGTTTCTTTGGCCAGTCGCACTCGGCCGAAGGAGCCAGTGCCCAGCGTTTGCAGGATTTGGTAATTGGTTAGCGAAGCCTTCTGGGCCATATTAGCAGCCATCGCTACCTGAGCTCGCTGAGGCCAGTAGCCGGGCAAGCTCTGTTGCAGTGGAGTTAAAAGGACTCACATTGGGAGGGAGTTAGGCATCAGGACTGAGGACGGTTTGAGGAAACAGGTCCTGAAAGTGTCCTTTTCAACCTTTTCTGTCCTGCAGGTTAGTGAACTATTAGGACGGCATATGCTTCAAAGGCCCCTAATAAGGAATACGTGGCTCAGGAACCATTTTCCTAAGTAGACATCTACAGCTTTAGGTATACAGTTAGACATATGCGCCTTCAGTCGGACTCAAGCACTCTCCCCGGAACTGCACCCCTGAGCGCATAGCTGTTGGATACAGCGGCGAATTCCTCCGAATTCCCTTATTTCGTAGCAACAAGCGGTTTTCTCGTATTGACCTGGGAAGCTGGTAAAGCACTATATCCGGCTTAGATAAGCGCTTGTGCAGTTCAGTGCGAATTCGAGTGCTTTGCGACCTCGGCTTGAGCCTGAGCAGCAGTTCCGGGGTGGTCAAAGGCAGGCCGCTGGCTAGTTCCAGCCTAGCCACCAGTCGATCGGAAGCGACCTGGCAGGGCACCTTCTTGGCAGAGTTCCTAGAGCCTGGGTCAGCCCCTTGTCTCAGCAAATACACAGCCACTGTATCTTGTCCTGTTGACAAAGCAGCATGCAGCGGCGTATTTCCCTCTTCACAGTGTCGATTGACGCCTGCACCCAGGCCTATCAGCAACTGGGTAAGTCTGAGACTGCTTTGAACTGCGTAGTAAAGGGCTGTGTTGCCTTTGCAGTCCGCAGTGTTTACATCCTCAGGCGCAAGTGTATGCGCGATTTTCCTGATTCCCTCAATATCCGCCTTCTTGGTGAGTCGCAAAAGTGTCTGCACTTTGGCGCAACTGGCCTGTGCATCTCTGGACGAAAGCCACCCCGCTGGGAGCTTCCCTAGCGGTTGCTTCCGTTCTCGGGCTGGGGTGACTGCAGTGCTTTGGGTCGCATTCAGAGGCGAGCGGAATAGCTTGAGTGAGAAGCCTGCGGTCCTGCGGCCTGTGGACAGGTCTCGACTTGGATTGGGGGAAATCATTACTAGACTAAAGATATGGGTGCGGAGACACTATTGACTATAGCAGTGCTTTGTATTGGCTTGTTTCAGTAGTGAATGCATGTCGCTGGAAATAAACTTGCACATGTCCCATTGCAGCAAGCAGTCCGCCCTCTTCGACAGCGTCCTGTTCCATTCCTTAGTTTGCATTGAGAACTGCATATAGCTGAAATGCACGTACTCTTCAGACAACGGCGTGACTCAAATACTCCACTAAATGTAAAAAAGACTGAGGTGCGAAGGTGATTTTGGGCGCTTTCGAATTTGGTGCTTTAGCTGTCCCTTAGAGATCTGCCTACCGCTTGCAACCCTGAATAGGGGCTGGCTGCCTCTCATTTCAAGCAGGAGATATGCAATATCGCCGAATTTTAGCAGGCTTGGTCTAGTGGCCGTTACCTCGCTCGGACTAATATGTCCCATATTAAACTCACCTCCTTGATCCATTTCCAGTTCCCCTGGAAACATCTCGCTATAGGGAGACAAATTTCAAAATTCCACTAGATTCTTTAAAACGTGTGTGCAAATTTAGATACTTCCAAAAAAAACAATTAGGAGAAATGTTCGCTTCAAGGGAAGAATCGCTTTGGGAAGGAAGAATGACCAAGGCTAAAATGGCTCTAAGTGAGGCTCGAGGAGCGCAAGTCTGGGCAGCGTCTCTTCCTCCTTCTCCGTCTTTATCTCTGGCAGCAGCTCAAACAGTCCCTGCTGGCTTCTCCTTCTCTTCATTCGCTTCACCTTCATCCTCGCATAGGGACACAAATCCGGGTCCTTGCTGACTTCGAGCATCTTACAAAGGTCCAGACTTTCCACACTTCCAGAATACTGCGGCTTTTCCACCTGCTCGTGGGTGTATTGGTGATGCAGCATAGAGTGTTTGTACCCGAAGACCTTGTCGCAGTAGGAGCACTTGAAAGGCTTGAGTTTGAGGTGGTGGGAGTTGATGTGTTTTTTGAGGTTGTAGCAGTTGCTGAAAAGCTTGGAACAGACTGGATAGGGGCATCTGCTAGTGGCTTCCATTGTTTTGTTAACAATGATAGTGACGTATGACGTAGCTTGAAGGGGAGACCTGTGCAGGCTTATAGCACCCGACAAAGGGCAATTCTCTCGCTGCGAGAAACAGACGTCTGGGCGCGTATTTAGTGCTAATAGGCGAGGGAAGTTGCGGACCACAGAAAAGCCCTTTTTATGCTTCGCTTTTAAACCTGGCTTTAGGCTCTAATAGTGGGAGAAGCCCGAACTACAGGGATTTAATAGGCTTTTGGGCATATATACGTGCTAAGGTTTCCATACTCGTAAAGCGATTTCCCCCATTATACCAGCCTTCTCCCTCCTGTAACCCACCTCAGTCTCAGCAGACTGCAGCGTGCTTTTAATATATGAGCGCTTCGCGGCCTGTGTCGAGTCCCGGCAACCAGTGGATCTACCAAAAGACCTGCGCTCTGTGCAGAACTGCACTGGGTTTCGGCCAGCACAGGCAGAGAAAGCTGTATTGTAAGGTCTGCAGACGAGCAATTTGCCCTCTTTGCGCCTTGGAGCCTGCTTCCAGCCCGAGCAAAGAGTCCATCTGCAGACAATGCGGAGCGATTCCTGCTGAAAGCGACTTGAATCAAGCCGGAAAAGCGGAAAGACGACTGAATTCTGTGCAAATTGCGAGAGCGAAGCCACTATTCAGCCTGGAAAAGTATGAAGCGGAGCTAGGGGAGGTGAAGCGCACCGCTGAAGTGGACAGATCAGGCGTGGAAACCACGTTGAAGCGCATTGCTAGGCGCAACTCGGAACTAAGTGCTCGCATTAGTGCGCTGGAACAAGCTTTCACCCAGCTAGACAAACCCCAGTCCGCAGACATATCCCAGGTGCCAAGCAAGGGCGAGTCCTGCCTGCACTGCGCCCCGTTCTAGCGTGCTATCGGACTAGCATTAGTGAAGGCTTCGATGGAAGATTCTGCATATCTGTATGTGCATGTATGCGCAACACTTCACTAATGACTCTTTGTGACTTAGTAATTAGCATAATGCAAAAGGCTCGAAGTGCTGGGAAACAGACGCAGTTGGACAGAAGACACTCCATCCTCCAGACATATTTCGATAACTTGATAGAGAAAAGAACTGCGTAAGTCCTGGGTATATGCACAGTAGGAAAGACCATGCCGGGAGATAGCACTGGCCTAATGGGTGCGGAGCCAGTTTATACCCAGGCTAGAGAAGCTGGAATCCAGGCTAATAAGCTATTCGTGAGTTTGGTCCACTACCTCTACAAGCAATATAGGCAGAACTGCGAAGTTCCATTGAGCTTCAAGAAGGTAACGAAGCTGTTTACTTATGGCTGGAAAGCTGTATCTGCTTGGAGAGACACATCCACTGCTGAAGGGCGACAGGCCTGTGACCAGCTAGAAGCTGTGGGTAAAAGAAGCCGTATAGGAGGGTGAGGAAGCTTTGAGGGAGGTGGCGTGGACCCAGCCGTTTTCCCTATTACAGGCCGCCAAGTATGAATGTCCACCATAAATCCCCTTCCTGCACGATAATGGCTGAAGCCTCCAAGCGGTGTCAAAACCCAGGCTGCCAAAAGGACTATTTGGAGACTGAGAACAGTGACACCGCCTGCCGCTATCACCCAGGCAAGCCGATTTTCCACGATGTTAAGAAGGGCTGGGCGTGCTGTGCGAGAGTGGTCTATGACTGGGACGAGTTTGCGAGAATTGAAGGGTGTGAGACTGGTAGACACTCGGATGTCAAGAGGAGTACTGAGTTCCAAGCTTCGCAGATTGTGGACACTGCGCAGCGGGCGCTCGATCGAGATGTTCGAAATCGGCCGATTCGGAATATCGAGGATTATGACAGAGAAGAGGAGGAAAAGCAGAAAAGGCTGAAAGAGGCGGCTGAAGCTCGGCCCCAAATCCCAGATGTGACTCCAGACGGGAAATACAAATGTGCGAACTTCGGCTGCAACCAGCCCTACGACCCGGCTGACAACTCCGAAGACAGCTGTCACTACCACACCAGTGGACCTATGTTCCACGACGTCAAGAAGTTCTGGACCTGCTGCAATGCGACCTCTTGGGACTGGGACGACTTCCAGCGCCTGCCAACCTGCTCTGTCGGCGTGCACCGACCCAAATACAAGAAGTAGCTAGCTAGGTCTTCCATGCATATCCGGCTTAGTCACTCACAGAGTTGCGGCGAGGGTCTCTGACTCGCACCAAGGAGGTCGGGATGGAAGTGCTGTCTTTGCCTGGTAAGTCGTGTGCGTCTAGGTTCGGGGCTTGACTCCTGCAGGGCGGCAGGACCATGTGCACACTGGATTCCCGCATTTCCACCACTATGCAGGATATGTCATCGATGAGTACGTCTTCCTCCTCGATCACAGTGAACCACCTGGCTCTCGCTTCTTCACAGAGGAGCTGGGCGATGGTGCAGGTTTCCGGCTTGATCTTGTCCCCACGGCCTGTGGTGGCTCCGCGCAGACAGGCGTATCTGTATGCCTCCACGAAGTCCACTACGTCTTGGTTGTCCATGACGTCCCTACGTACCGCCTACCATATTCCGTCGGAAGCCACGACGAGGAAGAAGTCGTCAGGAGGTCTGAGGACATGTGTAGTGATCATAGGTGCGGAAATCACTCCGATTTCACTGCCCGAAATATCCCCCAGGGACCTCGCCATTGCCAGACCTGGGTAGTTCGCGTCCTTCCGCCACACTCTCCAAGGCCCAATTGACCGTCCTGTTTCGTCCATCAAGCGACGCACTACTCCCCCCATTCGCTGAATTCGCTCCATTTCGTCTGGGTCTTCCGGCTTCTGGTCCTTTGTCAACTGCACTGCTATCATTTGCCTGTCGATGGATACGCTTCTGCGTCTCTTCACTCTTTCCAGCACTTCCCGGCCCTCGCCTCTAGGCGGCTGCTCTGCAAGCACTACTGTGGGCGGTGAGGAAGTGCCGAGAACAGCGCGGGAATCTCCTACGCAGGCTGTGTGAATGGACTCATCGTGGATGAGGACGAGCACCTGAGTGGCTCCAGAGTAGCTGGCGTCGATGCCAGACTCCATCCGAGTGAGTGCGCGGTCACAGTCATGCGTGAGCACCATCAGGAAGCGGTTCGGGTCGCGCTGCCACAAAGTCTGGTTCTTCTTAAAGAAACTCAACGCGAAGTTCTTGCAAAAGGTCACCACCGCCTGTCCGTCCTTCCCATGCCCATCATACAAACCCAGCAAAATCGACCCGTCCTGACTCTCACAGAAGCACATGTCCTGGCAGTGCTTCGCCACCATCCCTCTAGGGTCTAGTCCTGGTAGTACACTTGCGGAGGTCCACACTGGCGTCCTGCCCAGTCCGACCTGCTTGGACAGGCCTAGAATTGGCTCGGTCATGCTGAATATCACCTTTTCCTTGAAGACCACTTTGAGACTTTGGTCGCGCAGCTTGATCAGGAGGTGGGTGGAGTGGACGTACTCCAGGGCTTCAGGACCCGGCAGTCCGTTCACTCGCTCTGCCACTTTTATGCTCGCGCAATTCCCCATTAATAAGGCTAGAACTAGCACACTCTACATACAGGTTGACAGGCTGTACGGGTAGAAAACAGGCTTTGCTGATTATTAATCAAGCACTGCTTAGATAGATGTAAAATGGGCTGTGGAAATCTAATAGTGGTGCTGGGTTTGCAGACTTCTTGGTTGTTCTTAGGACTTCGTAGCATTTCGCATCTGCTTTGCAGGCGTGGCTCTGGCATCCATGTGGCTGAGGAGTGTTTCTAAGTGTTAAGGATATTGGCTAAATTTAGCAGAAAGCCTGAGAGATGCACTAATGGAAGTAGGAGAAGGAGGGAAATCTCAAGTTCAATATAGATTTCCCTTTCCCAGCAGTGATTTTGGCTTTTGAGGTTTTTTTCGAATGATTTCCTAAGGATTGGGTAAAACGAGGGTAGAAATATGCTAAAGTCTCTGCAGATTTGACCCTACCCTTAGTATTTCCCCCCTAACTATGCTTTCAAAGTAACTTATTCCTCTCGGCTGGACGACTTCTCCCGGCTGCAAGCGACTTGTCTAAGCAGCATCTCCGCAAACCCTCTCGCAGGTCTGATTTCCCTGCTCTGGCCACTATCCCCGCCAAAGTCTGTCAAGTACCAGCGCACTTCCGCAGAATTCCTCATGTCCTCCCAGCGTCTTCGTAGCTCTGCTTCTAGCGATTTTCTGGTAGAATTCGCCATTTGCTTAATAGTATGTCGCTTGGACTCGAGCCACAGTGGACTGCGATGATGGTACGTATGGAGGGGGGAAAGCAACAGCGACTACTGGAGATCATAGGGAGTGGACTTGCAGTCTTATTGGTGTTGAAAGATAAAGCGACTGCAGCGGATTTAACTGGTCTTCTCACGCTAATAAGCGGACTGGATTCGACGGATTGTACCCCGATTCTGCTTGTTTCCAGTCCTTCCCCTTGTTGGTCTCACTTCGTCTCCTTCCCCCGGCCTCCCAGTCTCCCCCTCTACTGGACTTCTACAGTCTGGGAAAGCCCTGCTCGCGTATACATCCTCAGAGGCAAGGAAGCCCTCCACAGACTGAGCGTCCTGCCGCCAGACCTAAAGCCGTATCTCAAGCGGACTGTTTGCACGCTGGGGCAACTCGCCTCGAAAATAGCAGTGGGAGACACGGAGGAAGTGATGGCTGCTTACTGTGAAGTGAGTGGGAGAGAGGTGGAGATGGGGGAGCGGGCTGTAGCGGAGGTGCTCGTCCTATTGGGACGGAAACTTGGGGTGGACTTGAGGACTGCGGGAGAGTGGTTCCACAGCCACAGAAATCCTGCAGGCGGGGAGGACATCCTGCACCCTCACTCTGTGACTTTCAAGCAATTCGCACATCGACTCCGCAGTTTCTGCGAGTTCAGCAGTCCCAAGCTTTCCCCCACCTCCTGTCTTAGTCACGACTCCCAGTACCAAGCCAGTCTCTGGCAAAGCCGTCTAAAGGCGCTGGAAAGCCTGGTCCAGTCCCTACGCAGCGAACTCGACAGCAAGGAAAACACGATCGTCCGTCTCCAAGACGACCTGAAAAGAGGCAAAAACGGGTCAGAGCAGGGCAGCAACAGCTACACGTGTTCTCCGATAACCAGGCAGGAGTCGTTTGAGAGTAGGGTGGAGAGTGGGGAGTATGCAGGGCAGCCTGAAGCGTCTATGTTTATGATGATGAGGCCGCATGCCGGAATGCCGAAGAAGTCGCCCAGTGGGAAATTGGCGAAGACTGGGGCTGCCAAAGCAAAGCAAGTACGGAAGTTACTGCCCGTACCCTAGTTTACAGTACTAGTGCTATACAAAGACAGTGAGTCCATAGAAGGAAGCCACTAGAAGCAGGCCGAAGTACCGAGTTAGTTCCTATATATGGCAGACCTGATGTCTCCCTGTGACGGAGACGTGCTCGTGCACTGCTTTCTGCCCTCTGGAAGCAGGCTGGAGCTGCAGATGTACTTCAAGGCTGGAGAGGACGCGAGGACCGTGGTGAGTCGAGAACTGGCCATAGCGGGCCTAGCACAGGCCCATTTACCGCAGATAATTACCGCTTTGAAGGACGTTTTCCTGGGAAATCGCAGAGAAAAGGCCTGTGCGGAGCGAGTGGGCAGGAGAGTGAAGTGCGGAAGTAGGGAAAAGCAGGGGAGGTGGAGAGTTTATAGCCAGCAGTTTGCGAGCCACGCAGGCCTTAACAACCTGCGAGCACTGTACAGCGAGGCCCACACACTTTCTCTGCAGCTCGCCAAGGAGAGAGAAGCCCTCGTCCAGCAATTTCCCCCTGACCAAGTCGCTTCCTATGAAGAGCGCCTCACTCAGGAGAAGGCGGAAACTGCACTAGCTGCTCGCGAGGCGGCCCTAAAAGAGTCCTTTTGGATCGGAGTCGAGAAGGATCAGCCCAATTCCTCAGTTTTCCCTCCTGCAGCATGCATTTCCAAGGCAGAATTCGAGCAAACTCTCACTATTTCCCTGGGAACTCTTAGAAAGCGGCAGGTAAAAGTGACTGTTTTGCTGAGAGAGGATATGTTTTTGGAGCAGCTGCGCTCTGACGCAGTAGCCAGCGAGTACGCCTGTTTACAGCACAGTGAAAACGTGTATACGGCTGAGATGACGGCTATTTGCGTGCCTGTGAGTGTGCAGGACGGCTGTCTGAGTGCACTGCCAGAGCTGATTCGCAAGTGTGAGGAGACGCCAGAACTGCACTTCCCCCCTATTCGTCAGCAAATGACCTCCACTTCCCCTCCCAGTACCTCCAATTCCCTGGTCTTCACCAGGCACTCCAACCTCGGCCAGGCCCGAGGAGTCTTCCACTTGCAGCACTACACCGCTTTCCGCATGCTTTTGCCCTACTGCGACCGCAACTACGTCGCTTGTCTGGTAGTGCCGGTGTGTGAGTGGACAGCGGAGGACCCCCAAATCACTGCTAATCTGCTAAATCTGCTCAAATCCGCTCTAATGGACTGCGGGGAGGGAGACCTGAGGACGGTTGTGTTGGTGTTGGATACGGAGGTGGAGGACTGCAAGGCGATGATAGGGACGCTGGAAGCGCTTTTTGCGGAGGAGTTGCTGCCGGAAAGACACAAAATCGCCATTTAAACGCATAAATTACTGTTTTAGGCGCAGTTCTGTAGAGAAATCTTCGATACATCCTTCAGTTGCATGGACGAAATAGAGAAAAACCAGCAAATTTGGCCGAAACAGACTCCAAATAATGGCTCAGACGCTGAAATCCCTGCCCAAGTCCCCCAGCGGCCTGCCCTCCCAGTCCACCGACTTCCCCTCCAGCCGAGGCCAGCTGGAAGTCTACCCCCAAGAGGTCACTTTCCGCGACATCCAGCCGGAACAGACTTACGAAATGACCATTTGTGTGCGCAACTTGTCCCCGCATGTCAGACGTGTCCGCTTCACTCCACCCAAAACTTCTCGCTTCAGTGCGAAGTTCGAGACTTTAGGGGCACTGGCAGTGGGCCTGGCCACCAACGTCGAGGTCAGCTTTGAAACCGACAGTGCTGGGGACTATCACGACGAAATCCGCATTTACTCCGAAGGGTATGAGTATGTGCTGCTGCTGCATGCACTGGGCAGCAAGCCAGACATCCTCTACGACCCTTTCGTCAACCTAGGCTTCACCACTGTCAACCGGCCAGCCACAGGTTCAGTCCTATTCCGCAACGAAGGCAAAATCAGCGGCGAAATCACGCTAAAGTACGACAAACCCGCAGTCCCCGAGCTCACCATCGTCCCCGAAACCTTCACTCTCCACCCCAACAGCGAGCTCCCAGTGGCTCTCAGCTTCAAATCCAAGGACGTCAGTACCTTCCGCTGTGTCGTCGACGTGGAAATCGAGGGCAGTGACTCCGTCCGCCACCTGGACATCAACGCGAACTGTGTGGACCAGCAAATGGCACTGGTGGCTGGCAGTCTGGAGACCGTGGGAGAGGCGGAAATGGGGCAAAGCCACATGGCGATAGCCACAAGTTTGGACTTTAGGACAATGTACCATGGGCAGAAGAAGGAAATTCAGGCCTATTTGGTGAATGTGGGGCCTTTTCCCGTTAAATATCAGGTCAAATTCGTGCTTGGGTCTGAGGAAGAGGCGGAAAGTGAGACTTATCTCTTGATGACTCCGCAGGAGCTGGCCTCGCAGTCGATTAAGAGAGTGATTGATGCGAATCCGCTGCAAGGGGAAGTGCCGGCATTCTCGCAGCTGCCCATTACCTTCACTTGCAACAGCAAAAAAGGCGAACACACCCAAGGTTTCCAATTCAACCTGCTGGAAGAGCCGCAAAGCCAAGCCCGCACCTACTTCGAAAGCTCCATCGACTACTTCTACACCGCTCTCTTCGTGTTCGCAGAGCTCGAGCAGCGGCTCACTGTGCAGATGCAGGCCCGAGCAGTCATCCCCAATGTAAAAATCAGCGAAACTTCGGTGCACTTCTATGAGTGTCCGTTGAGGGAGCAGAGGGATTACTTGGTGAAGCTGGAAAACACGAATGAGGAACTGCCGATTGACTTTACGTTCGCGAAAGTGGCGAATTTCGCTATTGAGCCGGACAGGGGGGAGTTGCTGCCGTTGCAAACGCGAGTGGTGAATATCACATTTAAGCCGGGGAACTTTGGTGTATTTGAGGCCCAGTCTCTGCTTTCCTTCCTGCAAGGCACTTACTCCCTCCACGTGTCTCTGTACGGCCAAAGCTCTACCGAAGGCTCACGCACCGCCCGGCCCAGAGGACCAGAAAGCCTGGCCAAAGACTTCGAGCCACTCAGAAGGTACATATCGACTGAGGACATAGCGAGAGGGACGCAGGTTCCTCCGCAGCACTGGTTGCAGCCAGCGTCGCAGAGCGGACGCATGAGTGAATCTAACCTTCTGCAAGCAGAAGTGCGAGAAAAGTACAATGCTTTCCTGAGAGATAGCAGAAAGGAGAGGTTGGTGCACTCGAAAAGCCAGCGTTTGGCCGCACTCAGCCAAAGCCTCCCTCGCACTTTCGAGGAAATCGAGAAAAACACTGATTTTTGCCTGAGCACTGCTCCACTTCCTAGCAAATTGCTGATGCTGCCGCCTCCTGGGGACCAACTCTACGTGGAAAAGCCGATGGGGAAGTACGATACAGCCGCGTCTGCAGCCCAGGATTACAACCACGACCCGGACAAGCCCATCAAAAATGTACTAAAGCGCCCGATAGACAGGAAGCGCTTTGAGGAGATTCCCTTCAATGAACGGCCTCAGAAGCAGTTGGAAATGAGGGAGTGCACTTACTCACTCACTCCTATGGACATGCACTTCATCTCAGCTGGCCCAAAGGAAATCAACTACGACAAAATGGTGATCCGGGCAGAAAGCGGGAAGTGGTTCTCCGTAGTAAACGACCTAAAGCAGCACATCTCAGTGGAGTTAATCCCCGCAGCCGACGAAGTGCACAGAATCGAGCCTCCCAGCCTCGTCATCCCCCCAGGCCAAAAAGGCGGCTTCCGAGTAGTCCTCATGTCCGCTAAAAAGCAACGCATTGTGACAAGTGTGAAATACCTGATAAACGGCAAATACGAGTTCAACTTCCGAGTGGTGGCTGAAGTCGAACCCGCAGTGCTGGAACTGGCACTTTCCGACTCTACTTCCTCGCTTTCCACTGCGCTATTTTTGTACTTCCGATTTGATGATGAAAACTTGGAAGAAAGTTTGTCGAAGTCGGTTAATGTCATTAATAAGTGTGGGGCGCCTACGAAGTTCACGTGGGTGACGGGTGCTGACTCGAACTTTTCAGTAGAGCCATATGAAGAAATCATCGAACCGATGAAGCAAAAAAGCGTAGCAGTGAAATTCACCCCGGGAATCGGCAAAAACAACGAAGAAACCCTCGTAATGAAAGTGGACAACGGAGAAAGCCAAGCCCTCAACTGCCGAGGCGAAATCAACCCTTCCGAGTGCTTCTTCACCACCAAAAGTGTGGACTTCGGCATGGTGGCTGTGGGCGTGCACACCGACAAACAGGCAACTATGAAAAACAACAAGCCAAAATACGCGATTTTTCACGTAAAAAAAGTCCCTCCTCAGCTGGAAATCAGTCCTATGCGCGGACGCATACCTGGCGACGGGAAGTTTCCCCTGAAGCTCAACTTCATATCGTTGTTGGAAGAAGAGGTAACGGAGGAAATCGAAGTGTCCATCAGAGGCGGGAAAATGCTGCGCTTGGCAGTGCACGCGAATTCCATCATCCCCCAAATCTTCATTCAAGAGCCTGATATCGACTTCGGAGGCGTGACTGTGGGCAGCCAGTGCATCCGCCGCTTTACCCTGATTAACGAAAGCCCGATTCCCACTGTGCTGTATTTGAACTTGGAGGAGCACCCGGAGTTCGACCTGTCGCTGGTGGTGCAGGGAGATGCGGACAATGAGAGCGCCATATTGGCCAATGCGACCGGAGACAAGGAAAGTCCGTTTTATCTGAAGGAGGAGGACGAAGATGAGGAGGACCCGAAGCCAGACCTGAAGGAAGATGAGTCGGAGGAGGAAGAGGGGGAGGAGGAGGAGGAAGAGACGCACAGGAAGTACCGCATTTCCATATCTGCCACTCGGTCTGTACTGCTAGCGCTCCGATTTTGCCCGAAAGAAACCGACATTTACCAGTTCACTCTCCCGTTCTTCCTAGCTGGAATCAATCAAACAGTCTCCGGCCTGCAAAGAACTGTCAGCGGCGAAGGCCTCAAGCCTCGCTTTTACCTGGAAAAAACCATCATCGACTTCGACAAAAAGGTCATAAGTCTGCAAGAAAAGAGTTTCCCAGTTTTCCGCCATCCCTTGATATCCAACCCTGAAATCCACCCTGTGAAGTGGAGGGTGGATACGTCTGGCATAGACAAGACTATGACCTTTGCTATTAAGCCCAATGAAGGCGTACTGGAGCCGGGCAACTTCTCGCATATGCATGTGAGTTTCAACCCTACGCAGCCTGTGAACTACGAAGAGCATGTGAATCTGTATTTAGACGGGTCTGCGGAGGCCTATATGAGTCTGACCCTTTTAGGCCAAGGCACAGTCCCTCGCATCCTATTCGACCGCAGAGAGGTCATCCTCCCCATCGTCCCTCTCAACATCCCCGCCAAAGTGGTCTTCTACATAGTCAACGACGGCTACGAAAACGTCGAATTAGACCACAAAATCATCCAAGACGCTGTAAAACTCGACATTTCGCTGAACTTCCCAGACGGCCGGCAACTCGGCAGCACCAAACAGCGCCTAGCAGTAGAGGCGGTGTTCCAGTCCTCTAAGCCGATTAGCTTCACTGCGAGGATTGACTTTATGGACAGTGATAAGATTAGGTACCCTATTGCGGTGTCGGGGACTGCGGATAACTCGCTTTTGACGGCGTTTCCGTTCGTGCAGAGGAATATGGATGAAGTTAGGTTTGAGGGGGATGACTCAGGAGTGATAAATTTAGTCCAAGACGCTCAGTCCGACTCCGACTCCTTCTCCGAAAAGGGCGCCAAGCCCGGAGCCCGCACAAGTGCAGGCAGTTCCGTCTTTTCCCGCAGCGCCAAGAGCATAATCGGCTTCAACCCCGTCCCACAGCCCTTAATGGAGCGGTCTCTGGAGTTCCTGGTCCGGTGGCTCAATGCAAAGCTACTGACTACCCCAGTAAACAGGCTGCCTGAGGACTTTATTGAGGCGAATGGAGTGCAGTTGTATGAGATTCTGACGACTTTGGTGGGGAAAGGGCCTCCTGGATTGGCGAAATTGGCGAATGTGCCGCAGCGGGAAGTGCTGAAAAAGCTGATAACTCAGTATGAAACGCTGCTCAAGTGGCTGAAGGAAAACGGCGCCTTGTTGAACACAATTCGGCCGGAGTACCTGCTCAGTATGGCTGATTTCAGTAGATTTTTGAAGTCTACGCCTGAGTTGTTGCAGCTGAAGGCCAGGCAAATAGAGCGCAGGTTTCCCTATTTGTCGATGGATGCGTGGATTACACTGCTGTACCAGATACTAAAGGTGTTTGGAATTGCCAGAATTACACCCAAGGCGTTTAAGACGCTGCCTGGAATGAGCCCGGAGCAAACGGGGATTGACGCCTCAATGACCCAATCCAACATATACAGTTTATCTGAAAATATCTTGCTGAAGTGGCTCACCTGTCACTTCGCAAGTGCCTACCCGATGACTTCCCGCAAAGTCCGCAACTTCGACCAAGACTTGCTGGACGGCACAGTGCTGGCAGCAGTGGTTCAGAACCATATAGGCGCTGTGGGCTCTCTACTGAAGGTCAAATTCAACGCTCTAAGTGAGGAGCAAAAGAAGGCGAACGTGGAAAGAGTGCTCGCGGCCTTGAACGAAAACGGCCTGCAAAGCTTCGTGATGGTCAGAGACTTGAGTCCCAGCCAAATCAGCGCCCGGGAAATGGTCCTCTTCGCAATGGTGCTTTTCCACAGCCTGCCCCAATACGTGTCCAAAACGACCATCGAATTTCCCTGCATCCTAGGCGAAACCTTGACGAAAACCATCCAATTAACCAACCCTTCCAGCAAGCAAATCACCTACTGGGTCAAACTCGAAGGAAGCGCTGACTTCCAATTGGACCACCCGGACGAGTTCTCAGTCCCTGCCAGAGGCTCCGAAGCCTTCCCTATTCACTTCCAAAGCCGCCTCTCCAACTCCATCTCCGCCAAACTAAGGTTTACCAGTAGGGCGGGGGACAGCTCGGCGAGGGCCGCGGCTATGGTCTTTATGCTGGTTTCCAAGGTAGTGGCGAGGAAGAGTGAGCGTACCTTTGAAACTGAGTCCACTCTGTATGAACTGAGTACGAAGGAGGTGGAAGTCAGGAACACCTTTGGGAAGGATGCGGAATTCACCGTGCAGCTGATTTACCCTGAAAAGGAACGCGCACTTCCACCTAAAAAAGGCCTCAAACGGCCGAACCCAAAAAAAGTCCAACCGACTGTCACCTTTCCTTCTCCCTTTTACCTGAAAAACGACCGGATTAAGGTGAAAAAAGGCCTCACGAACTCCCTCAGTGTGCAGTTTCTGCCCTTCGAGCAAGACCGACAAGAGGCTTATCTTATCTTTGTGGACGAAAACGTGGGGGAAATGCAATATTCCATAGTGGGCGATGTACTCCCTCCGAAGGTCGATAAGCAGGACAAATTCGAAATTAAGCGGGAAATGGGCAATATGGCCCCTGTGGAAATCGCAGTTTCCACGCATAATCATCTGTTGGAGACTGCGAAGAGAGAGGTTTTGAGCAGATATCAGAGCGCTGCAAAGACGAAGGAGAGGGAAGCGCTGAAGGAAATCTTCAAAAACCTTACAGAGGAGGTGACTGCATTTGAAGTTTCGATAAATTCCCCGTTTTTCTCAGGCCCAGCATCTTTCTCTATCACAGATGCGAGCAAAAACAGGGCAAAAAACGCCAATTTAGACACTTCTCAGGCCAGTATAGTGGACAGTAGCAAGGTAGAGGACCGGACTCCAATCGGTTCCAGACGGGAAAAGTCGAAAAAGCGGTCAGTAGCCACAGGGATTTCCCAATCAGCCCCAGACAAGGTGAATATGCTCTCTTTAGGCTTTACTCCGAGACAGCCCGGGGACTATGTCTGTCAGGTCAATCTCGTCAGCACGCTAAAAACAGACCTACGCGCTCTGGACATACTGGTCACTGTGAAGCCCAAAAAGGCGCGTATTTCGCTGGAAATGACCACTACCGCTCGCAACATCGTGACCCAGGATATCCCCATAACCAACAATAGTGACAAGGACTGGAACGTGAAAATCCGGCTCTCTCAGGAAGGAGAAGCATTCAGTGTGTCTCGCGACTTTGCCGTGAGGAAGAAAACGACTGGCCACTGCCAGGTCACCTTCAGACCGGAGTGGGTCTGTCAAGTCACTGCGAGGCTGGAAATGGACGTGGTGACTACTAGTGAAGTGTATGAGTTTGAGTTGATAGGGAAATGCGAGGAACCGCGGGCGGAGGACCACTTGGTACTGCAGTGCCGAGTGAAGGAAAAGACGATTCACTATATAGCCCTGTCCAACTCCAAGTCCTACCCTGTCACTTACCGTGTAGAGTCCGACCTTGCCTATGCCACAGGGGAGGCTACCATTGAAGTCCCTCCCTACGCCTCTAGGAACTACGAATTAGTCCTGTACCCCCTGCAGAGTGGGTCCTATACCGGCTCAATTACTTTCAAAGATCCGCAGAACCGCTTTTACTGGTACACTCTTGAGGTGCACTGCGCCACTCCTGAGCCTGAAGCGATGAAGGAACTGCGGATTCAGTGTCGTAAAGCCTTGGAATTCAAAATCACCGTCTACAACCCCCTATCTGAAGACACAATCTTCGACGTCAATGTGGTCGGGGAGGGTCTCTACGGCGACCCGCAGTTCGCAGTGCCAGCGAAGGAAATGGGCTACTACACCCTCACCTACTCCCCTCTCTCCCCCGCCCAAAGTGAAGGCGCTGTGTCCTTCCTGAGTGAGAAAACAGGCGAGTTCTGGTACCGTCTGAAGCTTATATGTGAGCCTGCAGAGTCCATAGAGAAGGAAGTGTTCGAGTGTGGCCTGGGCAAAAGCCTTGCGAAGCCAGTGATGCTGGAAAACCCCAGTAGTAAGGAAGTCGTGCTGGACTATTTCTGCTCCAATACGCTCAATTTCGAGCTGATTCCGGACCAAATCATCCTTCCGGCCTACGGCTCTATGGAGGCGCTGATAAAGTACACTCCCACCAGTCTGAAGTTCATGGAAACGGCTGAAATCCGCCTAACGAGCAAAAGCATTGGGGACTGGCTGTTTAAAGTGAAGGGAAAAGGCACTCCGCCCTCTGAAATGGAGCCGATGATAGTCACTGCGGGGGTAGGCGAAACCAACTCCATCCAAGTACCCTTCAAAAACCCCTTCCGCGACTCTCTTTCGGTTACCATTGCTTTGGAGACTAATCATGAGGAAGTCTTCCAGCTCCTACTCCGCAGAAGCAAATTCGCAGTGGGTCCAATGGGCCTTCTCATGGTCCCTGTGGCTTTCAAGCCCCAAAACATGGAGGAACTTTCCGCCGCAGTGCTAATTAGCGCCTCCGAGGAACTCACCTGGCGTTTCCCCCTGCGCGGCATCACAGAGCGGCCTTCCCACACTGTGGATTTCGTGTTTAAGACAAAGTGCAGAGCCAGTCTCGAGAAAGAAATCGAAATTTCCCTGCCAGACCTGATATCTCTGCCTGAAGAAGAGAACTTCACGCATGAATTGCAGGTGCAAAACCCCACTTTGGCCGCTCTAGTACTCAAAAGCTTCAATATGGAGCCTCGGAAAAACATCCTTTCAGACCCTAGCGACCACTTAATGTACGCAGTGAAGTTCGACCCTTTGCGGCCCTTCAAGACCGAAGCGCAGCTTTTCGTCTATAAGGCCTCGGGCGGAAGGTGGAAATTCAACCTCTTGATAGAGGCGAAGGAGCCGGATGTGGACGACACGATAGTGATTGAGGCTGCGATGGGGAAAACTACGTCTGTGGCCTTTAAGTTGGCGAATCATTTCAAGCAGTATGCAGCTTTCACAGCGAAATTCACTGAGGAGTCCGACCCCTGCTTCACAGTCACGCCCCCGCAGGGCATTTTGGAGCCCTTTGGAAAGGCAGGCACGCAGTTCCTTGTGACTTTCATCCCTTCTGAGTATGGCGCGGCGAAAACAGCGAAATTAGTGATAAACACTGAGGAAATGCAGTGGAGTTACCTGGTGAAGGGCACTCACCCGCACTACAAGCCTCCGGAAGTAGGGGGAGGCAGGCTTGACAACCGCCTTTCCAGGGAGTTGAAGACGCAAATGAAGTCTGCGCAGCAACTTAGCAAGAAGAACTTCATTCGAGACAATATCAGGACGCAGCGGTCTCCTAAGCGTAGCGATTCGTAGTAATGGAGGAAGCAGCTGAGGGCAGAGGACTGTCTCGCTCAGAGACTCACCTCTTATGCGCCCAACTAAAGCGCCTGAGGAATGCCTCTCACCTGGCTTCACAGCTGCTAAGGGACATAGGCAGGCCTCAGGCCCCGCCCTCGCTGTACCAGTTCCACCCGAAATCCAAGCCTGTTGCGCCTTTGCAGGGACCTGTGCCCTTTCTTGGAGTCGGCTTTGATGCCTTGTCGCAGTCCATGGACGCCGCTATCAAGACACAACGCTCCAATGGAGACAAATCTAAGGGAAATGAAGGACTGTGGAAGCCGCAGAGGGAAAACTACCGTAAGTCTGCACTGAAGAGTAACTCCACACTGCCGTCGCTGCCAGCACTGCGCAGGCCTGGCTACCAATGGGGGAGGGCCAAGGCAGAGGGGAGAGTGAGAGGAAAGGCCAGGAAACCGCTCAGACTGGCTCTCAGTGGCCTTCACTAGGCCAATCTGTTACAAGGAGAACAAGGCCCTAACACCCTCTTTTTTACTCTAGCTATAGTCACTGTCTGTACTTTGACAGTTTGGGGAAATCGGTTCTATTCGAGGGAGGTCGTTTTTCCTTTCTATTGTTGAGATGCGTTCCTTCTCGCATGGTTCCGAGATAGGCAGAAAGAGATGTGATCCGCGCAGTCCTTGGCGACAGTTAAGTCAAAGATAACTAAAGGGGCACATAAGTCCGTCCTCAGACCCACTGCACTCGTAAAGGAAATTCGCTAAAGCTGTAGGCTGTTTCCCTCCAAACAGCCACCTTAGTCCGCTGTTTCCCGGCACCTACCAAACAAGACCACTGCCAGGGAAAGACAGAGGCGCACCCTTAGCTATGCTACAGCTCGCTGGAGAACGCTTCCGAGCTTTGTTCCGCCTCTTCAAAAGCTGACTTGGCACTCTGCAGCTCCGCCATTTTCCGCTGGAACTCTGGCGCGCTGCGCAGCTTGGCCATCTGTTGGCGGGCGAACTCCCTGCCGCCTCGCTCAAACTCCTCGGATGAGATGGTCTGAGTGTAGACTTTGCCTGGCTTGGGTCGGTACGCCCCGCCGTATACTATGCAGGCAATGAAGAGCACCACTCCTGCCAGCGCCACCACCAGTCTTGTCTCCGGCCGCAGTCGATACCAGTTGAGCGCTGCGAGGAAGCCCCAGTCCAAGCGAGAAAGCAGCACTGCAGCAGCCACAGCGAGCAGCAGCCCTACAGTCAAACACCGCATTTATTACTTGGCGCCATCCACTACCGCTGCCTTCCTTGCAGCCTGCAGTGTCCTAACTCCGCCTTTTGCAAGCGCTTGTGAGGACTTGGCTCGAATTCGATGGAATGGCGGACTATAGGGACCTGCTTCGAGCAGACTTCCTTTTGATAGATAGGAGCGGTCTTATTGTACTTCTACCTTTCCCTATGGCTGCCCACTTGCACAGGAAAGCAGTGCTAGGCCATACTGCTACACTTAGGTGAGTCGGTCTGGACACTTCCCAGCCTCGCCTGCATACTCGTAGAAGGAGTTCTGGCTCTCCTCCGCACTGGAAGTCAACACCTCAGCCGCAGCCATCTCTTGCACTGAAGCCCGCTCTGGATTAGGCGTCAGCATGCGACTCGCCACCGCACCCGACAGACTAGACATAGGGGAGTGAAGACCAGGGGGAGCTCTAGAACGCACTCCCTGCACCGCCAGCAGTGCCTCCAACTCCCCAGCCTCGATTTCCCCGCTCTCACTCCCACTCAGACTCAACACGAGGAGTTGGAACTCCAAGGGAGGCAGGTCAGCAAGGCCTAAAGTCCGCAGGCCATGCAGGAACTCCGCAGTGGATATGTAGCCTTCGTAGGCTTCGAACACTTCAGATACAGACTTGTTCTGGGCGGTCAGTGCGAGCGCTATGGCTTTTAAGTGGGCTCGGGCCTTCGCTTCCAGTGCTTCGGAAGAGGAGGATTTAGGACTGTCGCAGGGGATTGCGGGACTAGCCGGGTTTTTGTCACTAGCGGAAGGACATTCTTCATATACGTCTTGGGGCTCCATAGGAAGGGAGTGAAGCGGGGGACTGTCCTCAGGCTGGGGAGACTCTGGGGGAGTTCCGGCCCGGCCCTCCTCAGCTGCTATGTTGAAAAGAGCCGAATTCTCCTCCCTGGCCAAAGCCGCAGTTTCCTCTGCTGGCCCCTTTTCCCCATCTTGAGGCTCTCCGAGCACACTTACAAGAGACGCAGAGGACTGGAAGAGCTCTGCAAGGCCTGACCACTCTCTTTCCACTGACTCCGCCTCCATGTGCTTTGGCTCTTCGACTGGGCTAATTCCCTCCTCCTGAGGACCCACTAGAGGGATGTTCTCAGTCGCTGGCTCTATAGGAGTCTCAGTGACTGGCTTGTCAGCCTCGAAGAAAGGCTCTTCGCTGATTTCAGAGTCCTTTTCTCTAGGATTCGAGGCTGTTTCCACTAATACAGCTGCTTTTTCTGGTGGATTTTCTACTTCTCTACTAGTGACTTGCTCAGAACTGCTATCTTCCATAGGCTCCAAGTCGCCTAAAAGGTCCTTATCTGAATGACGAGCTGAATTTACCTCTAAACCTGCGCTTTGAGGCTCTGAAATCGGCTTAATTTTCCCTTCTTTTTCGGAACTTTCTGCACAACTTGAATTTTTACCCCGTTCAATCAGCTCAGTTTCTGTCTTTTTGGGAGTTTCTGGCACTTTTTGACCAGTCGAAAGGTCTATCGGGTTAACGACCAGCGGGTCAGGCGTAGGGGAGAAATCCTCAGGCGGAGCAGGGCTCTTTGGCTGCTCAAATTTACTGGAAAAGGGGAAATCCTCCTCAGAGTAGTAGGCGGAGTCGTTTTCCTCAGGAGGAGCGAAGTCTATAATCGACTCTTCTCGGTTTTCCGGCCTAATTGGCTCTTTTCCCTCTATATTTGTCTGCGGAACTGGGCTTTCTTCCCTTTTTTCACTTCCATGGTCTCGAGAACTGGCCGATTTCTCCTCTTCTGAGCTGCTTTCCTCCCCATCACTCAGCTCTCCCTCTTGCTCAAACCTGTGGTTGGCCTCAGCCATATGGTCCTCAAAGGACTTCACCGTGAGAGGCTCATCAACAGTCTGAGGAGCAGGGAAATAGGCCTGCATTGGACTGCCGACAGACCCAGTTTCAGCCCTGTGGAGTGGAGTTAGAGGGGGGAAAGTCACTGGGAGCTCCGTAGCAACGGCTCCAGCTTCATTAGCCGGAAATAGTTCTTTCGGAGAGGGGGTTTCTGGCAGTATTGGCACTTTTCCTTCCGGTTCCTCGGCCTCAAATGGGTCTTCTTCGTACTCTGCTGCGCTTTCGCTCCTGTGAGACTCTTGCAAATCCTCACTTCCAGCCATTTCCTCGGTATAGGACTCCGGCTTTTCGCTTACTAGCTCTTCCGCCTTGTCCACAGACTCTTCGATGCGGAAGGGGTTTTCTTGGGAAGCCACTATAGGCGCTTTTGCCTCGTCACTCGATACTTCTGAGGACAGACGGGAGCTTTTGGGCAGGGATTCGGACTGATGCAGTCCTCTAGAAGAGGTGCAGGACTGGCTGGGGTCTGCCTTGCTGGAGGGAACAGCTCTGTTTCCTCGCTGGGAAAGGCCTATGTCAGACTTGGACCCGACAAATGCCTCAGTCCTAGGGTCTGTAGGGGCCGGGGACTCACTGGGTTCGTATTCAATTACTTCCACCTGTAAATTCGGCTTTTTACCCATTGAGGCCTTTTTCTCTCGCACCCGTTCACTGGAAATCCGCTCCGATTCACTATTGGCTATCTCTCTTTTGGTCGCTACTTCGCTTTCTCTCAGGAAGTCACTCGATTCCTCATCTGATTCCTCCCGATATCGCCCGCAAACAGCCTTTTCCTCCCTCGAAGTAACCGTCCCACTGCCTTCCGGACTATCATCAGGCTCCAACTCACTGCCACTGGACTCCCTCTTCCCTCCCTTTTTCCCCAACAACAGCAGCGAAGAGTCCCTAAGTCTCGGCTTCAGCGGCTCCACGTCCCTTAGCAGTCTTGGCAAAGCCACAGTCCCACTGTCTGAGATGTAGAGGGTGCATATAGCCTGCCAGTAGTGCTCTGGGATTATCACTCTCGTGGCTTCCACTTGCTGAATTAGGTCCTGAAAGCGGCAGTTTGCTGCCTGCTTTTGCAGTATGCGGAGGAAAGATACGCTTTTGCTGGCGAGTTTCGTGACGATAAATTGGAGCGCGTTTTGGGCTTCTCCGGTTTCAATTGCAGCCAGTCGAGAGCGCAAAGTTCTGCTTTCTTCCTGCGATTCTTCGTATTTCCGCCTCCATTTCTCCCTATCTTGAGACACTAACTGCGCATTTTCCTGTGCAGATTTGAGCGAAACCGTCAATTGCTTGATTTTCTCCTCCGCCTGACTCAGTGTTTTCCCCTTCGAACTCAAATCCTCCCTCGCTCTCGCGACTTCCGCAGCCATATCAGTGGGCGACATGCGACTTTCCCTCTCACTTTGCCTAGCTTTGGCTAGTTCTTCCTTGACACTTTGCAAGTTGCGCTCCAGCAGCAGCTTTTCTTTGTTGAGTTTGGTGATCATTTGGCCCTGGGCTTGGTCGATGCTGTTCACGAGGCGGCCGCGACTGATAGGCCGCGCACTGTCCAGCACTAACTTCTTTAAGCGGGCGCATTCTTCGATGTAGGCGTCGATTTCGGCTTCTAGCTCGGAGACTTGGGTAAATTTCACGTTTTTCTTCATTTTGGCAGCTTCCTCCTCCCTGCCTTTCAACTCAGCCCTCAAGTCTTTCACCGTCTGCTTGAGACTGGTGACCAAATGCACCTGCTTCACAGCCCCGTAGTAGTGTCGTTCGCCCTCCTGCCCTCTCAGTTCGTCCAGCACCTCATCTCTCTTCGACAACTCCTTGCCGAGTTGGTTGATTTTGGTGCGGAGACGCAGGTTTTCCTCGCGGAAATTGTTGTTTTCCAGCTTTAGGGTGCGGCCTTCTTCTCGGAGCCGCTCCTGGTCTGGCTGCATTAGAGTGGAGGGCAGGACTTTGGACAGGGAGGCGTCGGTGGTGAACTTCTGGGTAGCTTTGATGCGACGTCTGACCTGCGCCGAGGACGGAGACTTCGTCTGTCTCGGGTTCGAGTAGGCCCGGGCAGCCTCATGCAATTGTCTGGGATTCACAGGGTACGCCAAAGACAGGTCTCCATGTTCCTTACTCGCCTTCCTATGGAACAGTCTCTGTTCTTTCTGAGCTTCTGGAGGGTTGAGCTTGTCGTGGGAGCTGGGTGGAACTTACATCCGTGGAAAGGACATTTATGAGAGCTAGAGGCGTTGGGAACGCAGGAAGGCGCAGAGGGTGGGGTCGGGAACTCGGCAGCGCAGGCAGAACTCACTGGTACAAGCGTTTTTATCGAAGCCGCAGGGACAGGACCAGTACAGCGCTGCTGTAGTCTGCAGCAGCTTCGCCAGGTGAGCAGAATGAAGGTAAAAAGGACTGAAATAGAGCTCTCTATACCCGCATTTCCAGCACTTAGCCACTGCTGGGTCGTTTCTGTGTTCACACCGAGTGCATATCCAGCGTGCTTCTTCAGTCCTCAGCAAATCCCCGATCTCTGGCAAAGGCCCGGACCTAGGCGGTTCCCCCTCTCTCTCCATCTCTTGTAATGGCGGAAAACAGCGACTCGCAGTCCCGCTTCCTCACCATCCTGCAGAAGTTGAAGTCTATCGGCGGCTTGAAGCACATCAGTTGTGAGGTGTGTTTGAAGGAAATCACCCGCCTCTGCTACATCAAATGTGCAGTCTGTGACAACTTGTGTCTGTGTGTCAATTGCTTTGCCAGTGCTAGGAGCAAGGGCGTGCACACCTCCAGACATCCTTATCAAGTGATTGACCCTATGAAGTTCCCTGTGCTGGATGCTGCGTGGACAGCGAAGGAAGAGGTGATGCTGCTGGAAGGACTGCAGCTGTTCGGGTACGGGAACTGGAGCAGCGTGGCGGAGTTCCTAGGCACTAGAAGGACCGCGGCAGAGTGCGAAATGCACTACTACCAGTACTACCTGCACTCCCCAGTCGCCCCACTTCCAGTCACCACAGCCATTCTTTCCCATCGAAGCCTTACAGGAGAGATATTGACGGACCTGTCCCTGGCTGTTCCTCCGCCACTAGTCCCTGAAGAGCGACTCATTATGCTGCCCGCAATCACTGAGCCTGAAAAGCCGCCTTTGTCCGAATTCCCAGGCTACCTGCCTCGTAGGCGCGATTTCGAAGTGGAGTATGAAAACGACGCGGAAGCAGCGCTTGCAGATATTGAAATGTATGACGATGACAGATCAGACGACCGCATCATTAAGTTCAGAGCGCTGGATATGTACAATGCGCTTTTGGACGAGAGAGAGGAGCGGAAGCAGTTCGTGATGGAGCGGTGGCCCATAGAGTACAACTTTGAAAAGAAGCTCAAGCCGCACGAAAAAGCAATCTACAGCACTTTAAAGCCCTTCGCTCGGCTGATCCCCGGGGAAAAGCTGCAGACCCTCTGCAAAGCCATGGCCCAAGAGGCCTTACTCCGTACCAGACTCGAGGAACTGAGAGAAGCCAAGTCCTTGGGAATCCGCTCCGAGACGGAATTCAAGCAACGGTTGACTTTGAAGAGAAGCACTGCTCCACCTAAGAAGCAAAGGGACTTGGAGCTGCTGGCGAAGGAAGGGTTCCGCTACAAGGCTGCGTTTGAACGGCAGGCGGATTTGCAACTCACAGAGCCTGGCTGTCCTGCAGACTTGTGTGAGTACTTGGGGATCTCTGAGGACGACTTTGAAAGTCTCAAAGCTAAGTTATCAGACCAAATCGCAGCCAGAGGCGCCGCAGCAGGCCAGGACGTAGTGAAGCTCTTCGACTACACCGCCCGGTTCCTGCGAGCCTCGCGAGGGTCTTAATTTTGCAATAGATAAATGGCGAGGAGCTGGAAGGCACTGCGGCGGAACACTATGAAGGTGGCAGAGTCGGGAGGCTTCTATGTGCGGTACGCGGTGTACTACGGCTTCATACCAGCGCTGCTGTACCTGGGCTTCACCTCTGACCCCAAGCCCAACCTCAGCGCCATGCTCGGAGTCCTTAGGGAGTAGTGCCTAGTTAGGAAGACTTCCCTCAGCGTGCTGTGCACTCTTTCCAGTGACCTCCACTTCCATGTCTCGCAGCAGTGGCTGCACTTCCCTCACTGTACTCTGCCGGACTTTGGTAAAGGGCGCAACTGCATATGCGAGACTTGAGTAGGTCAGTTGTAGCAGGACTGATTGTTGATGCGCTGTTAAGGACTGAGTCTTTGCCTAGTCACAGCTAGTGCTTCCGGCTTCGAAAAGAACGCATGTGGTAGGGATACCCACTAGTTAGTGCACATTCCTGGTTCCGTCAAGTATGGTGGAAAGAGAGTATCCAGCGATATCGAGCCTAAGTAGACAGAAAGACATCAAAGTCTGCAAAGCAGACATTGCTGTGTAAAGCCCCAAAAAGGGAATAATGTGGAAAGGTGACTCCCTGCCTAAGTCCATATAAAAACAGCTGCCATGCACATGAGTAGCCGGAAGAAGGTTCTGGACCAAACTTACGAAGCCTTGGTCACAGAAATAAGCCAGTTCGAGCACAGTTTCAACTCTGCGAAGTCGCTCCTGCGTGGGAAGACCTTCATAGGAACGACGCCTTATCTAGATGTGCAGCCCGCCTATGTCCGCCGCTCTCTGCGACATCCCAAGTTGCGTGCAGACTCCCCCCAAGAAAGCACCCTGCTGCACAGACTGCCCCTCTTAGCGCCCAGTCGCTTGGGTCCCGGCAGCTACAAACCTGAGACCTCTCAAACTCCCCTGGTCGCTTCATTCGAAACAGCTCCGAGGTTTCCTGTAACCTTCCAGGAGCGAATTGCCACCTATCGGCCACATGTGCGGCAACTAAGCTCGGGGGAAAGGAAGGAAGTGGCCCTGCGGATACAGACGAATATCGCCGCAATCAAGAGGTATACACCCGATGAAAGACTCAAAACGCTACGTGAAAAGGCGACAATGGAGGAAACTCGACTGAGTCTGACTCGTTCTTTCCGCACAGAACTGGCCAGTCTCACTCATAGAAAAAGGGAAGAAGACCTGCAGACCAAACTCAGACGCTTTCAGTGGCGAATGAACCCCACGGCTATATCTAAGGGCAAAAGGCACTGGGCAGGGCTGCTTTGCGGCCTCAGCGTCATGAGCAAATGGCATAGTCGCTTCATTCACAGGAAAATCCTCCATCTCCGGTCTGAAAAAATACTCAAGTTCTTGGTCGTGATGTGCTTATCAATTGGCAGAATTCGTATACTTGTGAGTAGAAACAGGCGAAAAAAGGCCTTTGCAACCCTGCGGAAACTAGTACCCTTTTTAGCTCATTGGCGCAGGAAACACCGCAAGGAACTAGTAGAGCGGGTCGCAGATACCCTGGAAACGGCCTGCTCCCAGCAGACAATATATCGACTGATTGGCTTGTGGAAACGCAGAGTAGTGCTTACTTAGGTCCTCACTCTGCAGAGACAGGTCAGAACTTGGCTGCTGCATCGCAGACTGCGTGTCCAGATCCTTATCCGACAGTGGGAAAGGTACGAAATGTCGCTTTCCAAGTCCCGAGCAAAGCAGTATGAGCCGCAGCAATTGCCCTCTGTGCCTCTCCGCATAAAGAAAATGTTAGTACTGAAAGCTTTACGAGGGAAGGAAAGACTGTACATGCAGGTGAGAGCGCAGTGGAAAGGGAAGTGTGAGGAGTTGAAGCAGCAGAGGAGACTGGTCATTGAGGATAATCCGCTGGTCACACCGCCGAAGTTGGTGTTGCCGCGAGGACCGGTGTTTGTAGCGCTGCTGAGAGAGGAGGAAGTGGCGGCCTTGGCGCAGGCGGCTGAGAAGAAGAAAGCGCGGTGGGGGCGTCTAGGCAAAGGCCCGGACTAGCCTAATAATGGATCTAAGCTGTCCCGACTGCTGCGCGAAAGTGCTTCCCTACCGTCTCAGCGCAGACACTGTGATGTTCTTATGCTCCAATCGCAAGGTAAGTAACACTCAGCTGTGAAGTATTGCACACCACTTCAGGCTGGGGACAGTGCTTACATAGTGTCTGTTCCCTGTCGCCCTGCCCAATGTAGCCCGCTTCATCACTCAAATCCAACAGCTACGCAGGGGGCTGTTCAGGGTCAAGACGGAGATAGCGAGGTGCAGAGCGGGGGCGAGGAAGACTGATGGTCCGAGCGACATGTCCAATTTCACTAATTAGCACTTTTGTAGCAGCACTCCGCCGCTCTCGCGCCAGGCTTGTAGTTGGCTTTGGGCTTCCGGACCGATACGGAACAACTCGATTTCTCCTTGTGATAGAAGCACGCAACTGCTCCAAGCGATATATGTCGCCAGTCCTTCGTACGCAATTCGGACTAAGCAGAACATGTATACGACTGAGGGATTATACCAGCACTGTGCCCAAACTAGCTGCACTGACACATACACCAGTATAGTCATAGTGCCCCACCTTGCCCAGTGATAGGTCTGGACCAGCTTACATCTCTGCTCCAGTACTCCTTGTATTCCCAGTGCTGCAGCCACACCACAGCTGAAGAGGCAGAAAGTTTCGAGAAGGGGAGGGGGAGGAATGGACAGAATCTGACGAGGAAGGAGGCCGAGGATATCGGCTAGAGTGGCTAGACCAGTCACTAAATCGATAGTCATGCAAAGCAGTACTCCAGTACGTAGCGGGAAGAGGCGGAGAAAGCTGAAGGCAGGAGGGCAGCGGGCTGGCATAATTCTCGGGCTTGTGACTCAAAATGGCTGGCTGGGCCTGTAATCATGGTGCGTATGAACGTCCTGGCGGACTGCTTGAAGACCATCATTAACGCTGAAAAGCGAGGCAAGCGCCAGGTCCTCATCCGACCCGTGTCCAAGGTAGTGATCCGCTTCCTACATCTGATGCAGCGTCACGGCTATATCGGCGAATTCGAAGTCGTGGACGACCACCGCTCCAACAAGATAGTAGTGGAGCTACTAGGCCGCATCAACAAGTGCGGAGTCATTTCCCCTCGCTATGACATCCAGGCCAAGGACATGGAGGAACTCACCTCAGCTCTGCTGCCCTCCAGACAGTTCGGCTTTGTAGTGCTCACTACTAACTTCGGCATCCTCGACCAGGAGGAGGCCAGACATCGCAAAACTGGCGGAAAGGTACTAGGCTTCTTCTACTAACATAGGTGAAAGCACAGTATCGAGTAAGTCTGTGACTTGCACTACTAAGCAAAAAGCAGCAGGGAAATAGCTTACACACTTTACAAGTCACCAAAAGCACATGAAACAGATATCTGAGAAGTAGGAATGGTAGTTTTCTGCACTGTGCAACACTATCGAGACTAGATAAAGGGAATTAAAGGCCTGCTATATGCGCTGGCAGTCGTCTGCTCCCTTGGGCGATATCCAGCACAGGAATACTTCGAATGACCATCAGTGGTTTCTGCCGTTTTACACTATCCGCCTTCATTTTCGCTAATTTCGCCTCTATCTGTTCACTAGTCAATCGAATAATCCCCAAGTCATCCGACACCTTCGCCTTTCTTTCCGCCCTCGCAATCTTATCCACCAACTTATCCTCCAAATGGTCCAACAGCAACTTCCTCTTCTCCGCCTCCAGCCTCTTCTGCTCCTCCTCACTCAGCACCATTACTTCACGCTTGTTCGATGGAGCAAGTTTCCGCTCCTCCATGATCTTTTCCTTCTCTTTATGCAGGAATTCCCGGGCAGAGGAGTGCATGTGGCTCTCTATTTTGACGCTTAGGGAGGTGGTGGCTCGGACTTCGTTGATTAGGGCAGGGAAAATGCCGTTTCGGTTGAGACTGTCCAGTTCCTTGCCTAAGTTTCCTTCGATTTTGGCTCGCACGGAACTGACCTGAGAGTCGAAAGTCGTCTTTAGGGTGTGTCTTTCGCTCGTTGTGGTTTTGCGCTCTTTCAGAGCCTCTCGAAGTTGCAGGAAGGTCTGTTGGCTGGGAGAAAGGACTCGCTGGCTGTAGCCCTCTGTGGCAGCCCTTTCCTCAGACCTGAGTGACCTGAGGTAGTTTTGGCGGGACCGGGGAGTGGCTTTTTCGATCTGTTGGAAGCCTAAAGCAGCTCTTTTGTGCACTCCACGCCTCGCGAAATTATCCTTTTTCATAGGCAGTGGCCTCAGACACGCACTCAAATCCCTGCCCAACTGCCTGTTAATAGCGCGTATTTGCCCCAACAGCGTTTCTTTGCTTTCCGCTAGTCCCAGAGTCAAAGGATTGGGCGGAAATTGCTTCCCTCCCATACTGAGAGCAGGCAGCAAAGCGCGACTGGCGTCGTCTCCTTCCAGGGACATCTGGTCTTCTGAGTCTCCTTTCCCCTGCAAGTCTAGTTCGAAGGCTTTGACGGTGTTGCTGCGACCCACCCGAGAGCGCTGAGTCTCCAGTCCGTCCCCAGAACTATATGGCGACAGCCTAGGCTTCATTTCTAAGTGAAGTTAGGGATTAGACTCGAGCTGAGTCCGGAAGCATATGCTGCGGCTTGTCACTCACCGTCTGGTCTCTGTAAGGCAGTGCGTACTTATACTGCAAGACACTCGGAGCTTCCGAAGGCCGGCTAATGATGCGTTTGGTGGGGTGAGGCAGCTCCTCTGCCTCTTCATCAAACACTGAGCTTTGGTTCCTGCGTTGATACAGCTCTGGTTTGGCCAGGCCGAGTTCAGAGGGAAGCATGCATTTGCGTTCGTTGGTGTACTCGGTGACTGGGGAGGGACGCCAATCTTGAGTAGTGCGGGGCCGGACGGGCGCAGGCTCGAAGCAGGTTTCTTGCTGCAGGATGGGGTTGCGGGAGTCGTTGCTTTGGAGCTGTTTCCTGCGACTGACCTTTTCACGGTCAGAACTCGGCACTGCGACTGTCTTCCTTGCAGGGGTGAACTCGAGCTGAAAGTCCTTCCCAACCTCAAAGGATCCTTGATGGGAAGCCGAGTACTCCGCCCTGCCCACCCCTCTCGGCCTCTCCGCCAAGTAGCGAGTGTGCGAAACATCGAGCGGCACGCGGGCTTTCGAGAAGCGCTGCAGAGGCTCTGGCTCCATAGCCTCACCTAGCAGCAAAGGATTGCGCAGCTGAGTTTTGCGTCCCTGAGACTCCGCCTCACTCAGAGACAGGAGCGGAGCTGCAGGCGCCTGAAAGCACTTCATATTAAATGGACACCAGGCTCGAGGCTATCAGCGTGAAGGCACTGTTGGCTTTGAGTGACCAGACTGAGGGGGACTTTCCAGCCTTGGAGGAGCTGGATTTGACCAGGGAGTTCGGGAGTTGGAGTGGCAGGCAGGAAAGTGGGACTTGGCAGACTGCGAGAGCAAGGGTCAGAACGCATACAGTGTCAAGTCTGTGGGAAGCCGGAGGCAGACTGAAAGCAGCTACAGGGAGAAGCCTGAACGAAACAGTGGCGAAAGCCAGTGAAAAGGGAACAATCGGGAAAGGTCCGATACCAGCAATGCGCCCTTTTGTCAGAACACATCTCTCTTCCACCTTGTCATATCGTACTCTACCAGACCTGGAAAGTCGCTCCAAATACCAACCCTTCAGGGACTTGTATGGCAGACCCAGGGTTCATACCTCACACAGGGCTCGGATGATAAAGACTGCGGCTTGTGTTTCGTCTACTTTCGTTCCGTTTCATATGGAACTCACGGCGGCTTTTGGTCTGTCGCACAGTCCGCTCTAGTCTCTTTTAACTCTCTATTGCTGCTTTAGTCTCTCTATAGTCCACTTCAGTCTCGAAAATAACGCAAATTCTGCTCCAAACATACAGAAAAGCGCATATCGCCCCTCCTCCTACCTAAGAACTAGTAAGGAAGACTAGACCCTTGACTCGTGCCCTGCCCATGCTTGACCAGCATGCCTTCCTCACTTCTCACCAGTTCATGCGTACTCCAAAGGACAAAAGCACAGTACCCCACATAGGCACAGTACAGCGCCATCATCACAAACGCCCACCCCGGCAGTCCAAGCGCCAGCACCAAAAGATTCACTGACCGCACCACGAACTCAATTTGCTTGAAAATGCTGTAGAATTGGATTTTGTCGGCTTCCAGGTTTTTGACTCCGAAGACGCCGATTATGGCGAAGAGCGGGGCGCAGGCAGAGATATCGTGAGGGATCACGTAGGAGCCGCTGGTGAAGTAAATCGCTAGGTAGCGCATTAGTAGCTTGAAGAACTCGAAGGTGAAGCCGGCGATGATGTCGATTACGGCGATTATGAGCACTCCGCTTTGCAAAGGCAGACAGGTGCCAAAGCAGCCCGAAGCCGGAGCCACTTGCAGTCCCAGGAACGTCCTCGCAACCTTCGGCGGCACAAAATCCATTATATCCCCTACCATCCCTAACCCACTGACTTAGGGCTGTGGTGCAGTTCTATGCAATTTCTACAAAATTGAAAGCGGAGCAGTGGGAATGCTGTGGGTTTTTGATGTGCATGCGACTGAGTCCTTGTAGGAAATTTGGAGTTTTAGGCAGAAAGCCTGCAGTTTCGATCTCTAACTAGTCTCAATCGCACGGATTCATCGAATTGGCTGAGAAAGCAAATGTGTCTAGGCAATCCAATGCCTCTAAGTTAGCCCTGCCTTTCGCCCGTTCTAGACCTGAGCTTAAAGCCGCTTTCGGGACTTTTAAACTTCAGAGACCTGTAGTCTCAGCAATAAGTTCCTCACATGGCCTTCGGATGGATGTGCTTTCTAGGCAGGAAAGGGACCAAAAGCCGCTGATTGGCCTTGGCCTCTTGGAGTCTGGAAGGCTGGGAAGGTCAGGAAGCGAAGTCTCATCTGAGAGAAAATGGACTATAAAAGTGACTTCTGGCTACTATTTCCCCTCAAATCAGTTCCTTTCAAAGACACTTATTTCCTACACCGCCGCTGATTTTCCAGGACAGGAAACATAAAAGTCTAAAGTCGCTAATTGCCTGATACATTTAGCAGTTTTCAAGTCCCAGCGAAGGCTAACAGTCCTGCCAATATTGCGTTTATTCGCCTGCTTCTATAGGCAAAAGTGTTGGTTTTCTGAGAAGTCTCATTCCTGCTTAATAGTTTCCCTGATGGATGCCCCATTCATCGCCTCCTTCAACTCCACTGAAACGGTAGCGCTTATACAGTTTCTTGTGCCGAACAGAGAGCGACTGAGGGCGAAGTTGAGGAAACTGATAGCAGATGGACCCGCTCATCTCGGCATCATCACAGACTTCGACAACACCCTGACCACATACCGCGTGAACGGCATTTCCGGCCCCTCCACCTTCAAAGTCCTGGAACTCTCAGGCCTCTTCTCCGAGGAGTTTAAGCAGAGATCAGTGGCGCTGAGTACCCACTACCGGCCACTTGAAAAAGACCAGTCAATCCCGCATGAAGACAAGTTCAAATTGATGGATGACTGGTGGACCAGCACTTTCAGCAACTACTTGGACCAGGGAGTGTTGCAGTCCTCGCTGCCAGAAATGCTGCGCAGGTCCAACATTCGCTTCCGCCACGGTATCGACTCCCTGCTGAGTCAATGCCATTCCAGCGGTGTTTCCTTCACGGTGGTGTCTGCAGGCCTGGGGAATATAGTGCAGTTGATGCTTGAGGAAGTCGCACGGCCTACTGATTTCCACGTGGTTTCCAACTTCATGCAGTTCAGCCCTGAAGGAGTGCTTTCCGGCTTCACTACTCCAATGATCCACAGTCTGTCCAAAGCAGTGGCCATGCACTCTCAACCCACTCGCCAAAACCTCATTGTGATGGGGGATTTACCCACCGATATAGCAGTTGTAGATCAGGTGGACTATGAAGAAGCCCTCTTTATAGGGTTTGCGAATGACGAGCGGAAGGGAAGTTTGGAAGGGTATGTGGCTCAGTTCGACCTCATTATCCTGCATGACGGCAACCTAGACGCTGTGCAGAGACTCGTGCAAGTGGTGGCTGGAGGCGCTGCAGAGGCTCCGTTCGCTGAACTACTGAGTTCTACAGACTAAATAGGATCGTTGGCCGATGTTAGCAGTGCTCAGTTGAAGTGGTTACAATTGTGTTTTCACTTTGCAGAGCGGGAAAGTTTCTTTGTTACAAGTCTCCCTCCCTTATAATGGGTCGCGAGAGAGAAGATGATGAGTACGAGGTCAAAAAAATAGTCGACGTCCAACCCGACCAAAGCACCGGAAAAGCCAAATTCCGAGTACGATGGAAGGGCTACACCCCAGCCGACGACACCTGGGAACCAGTGGATCACTTAGAAAACGTCCTGGGAATGTGCAACGAGTACTTGCTCAATCACGGGTACAGTCCACTCACTGCCAACGGGAAGTTGTTGAGACTTGAGGAGGATGTAGCGGGGGAGGAGTTGGAGGAGGCGGAGGAAGCGAGGGAGCCGAAGCTTAGGAAAAAGGCAAAAAAGGAAGGGTCATTTCAGCCCATTGTGAAGGAAACTAAGCCTGTGAAGGCCGTGCCGAAGCCTGCGAAGGACGTGAAAGTCCCAAGTGGAAAAGTGGTAAAGACGGAAAGCAAAGTTCCGGGTCGGCCGGCTGCTATCCCTAAGCCGCCTTCTGCCCCTGTGTCTCAGCCCCGCCCTATTCAGGACCATGCAGCAGTACAGCCCGCTTCACTCGTCAAAAAAATGCACACAGCCCGTCCCCCTCCTCAACCCACTGCTTCAGTCCAGTTCCACTCTGCACCTCCCTACACTCGTCCTGCCCAACTCCCTATACCCACCCCCCCTGTGCAGCCTCCCCCTTCAGTCCAGTCCTCAAGCCAATCTACTGCAGTTGTATCTGGCTTTAATCCACTGCAAGGCCTGCGAGTTCGCAGGGCGGACTGGGAGTTTGACAGACCGCTGCAGATCTTGGGCTGTCGAGTGGGGGAGACTGGGCTGGAGTATTCTGTACTGTTCGCCTTCGATACGGGAGTGGTCCCGATGCCGAGAATCGTTTCTCACGAAGAACTGATCACGAAGGCGCCCTGGCTCTTCGCCCGCTTCTTCATCACGAACCACAAAGTGTTCATTCCCTAGTTAAAGACTGAGTCCGTCCCTAGCAAGCAGTAGCGCGCCTAGACTGGCTTGTCTTCTAGTCACAGGCAGCGACGTTACTGCAGTCTGCGCGTTCAGGTCGTCTGCCAGAAGTCGCTGACAGTCCTCACACAGCGACTTCTGAAGCTTGGAGAGGGGGACGGAGGCTGCAAGTGTGCGCTGCAGTTCCGCCACTTCGCTGCCTTTCTTCCATACTAAGTCGTCCAAATCGTAGATTCGCTGTTCTGCTTCGGAGTTGCGCAGCTGCATGTCACTTAGGTCTTGTTTGAGGCTTTCCTCGCGCTCAGTGAGCTGCAGTAGTTCCTGCTTCTGCTGGTGCACTTCCAGTGCAAGGACTGCTAGAGGGTTGGGAGTCTGCACTTTGTGCTGCTCTGCAGCCAAGGCTTTGGCCCTTTCCTGCTGGAAGCGCTCTGTTAGCTGGGCAAGTTGCAAGTCAAGTTGGCGGTTCTGTATCTCCAAAGCAGCACAGTGGCAGTCAAGCAGCTGACTGTGCTGCTGCAGGGCGGAGAGACTACTGCGCAGGTAGGCCACCTCAGGGTCCTCCAAGCCCTCATTCTCAGTCATGATTAGAGGCGCAGCAGGGATAATTAAGACGGAGAGAGACCCACTACGGGTCTAGTAGGAAGTCGCTGGGAGAGTCCTTCCACTCTTCATCCTCCTGCAGTCTGTCCTCTTGCCACTTCTCCTGCAGACCGTTTCCCTGAGTGCTGAGTTGAGATAGCGGCTCAGCTGTGTCCTCTGTGCTGATAGTAGGCGCAGGGGGAGCTGAGGGTTGCTGACCTTTGAGCATAGCAAGGAACCCAGCGACTTCATTGTCTTTGGTCTTACGAGGCCTGGGAGCCCGCGGCAGGCTAGTAGGCAGGCCAGGCAGGGAGGAAGTGTGTGAGAGGGCGGGACTGTGGGTGCGGGGATGCTTGTTCGGACCTTGTGGGAATTCGAGATCTTCCTCTGGAAGGGAAGGCATGTCTTCTAGTTTGTAAGAAGTGTAGTTGCTGCTGAGGTCCCTCGCCGCCAGTACATTATCCAGCAGCGTCTGAAAATCTCGAGAGCAAAATTCCTGAAAGGCGCCCGAAGTCCGGTCAAAAACCACCACAAGCACATCAACCTCATACTTGGAACTAAGCGCCATGCTCTTGCGCAGTAGATTCAGCGTCATGGACTTCTGCTTCTTCCTCTCATTCTTGCGACTGCCTACCTGCATGCGGATTTAATACAACGCAGCTTGACCATTACTAGGACGCAGACTTACGCAGGGCTCTCTTCCAGACGTGAGACTCGCGGACACGACTGAGGGCTGTCTTGCTGCTTCCAGGCCGCTCGGCCGCACCTCGTTCCCGCCACACCCGCCAAATTCGCTTGATTCTCCGCTTCCCGTGCAAAGTGATAATTTGCACTGCAGCTCTGATGGCATAGTATGAAGCGATGCAGTTGTCACTTTGGCAGGTCGCTACTGCCTGTGTGCGTACCCACGGTACCATCCGGAGCCAGACTAGAGTAAGAGCATGCCAATGCTGAAGACTTCGCAGCATTCTTTCTCTGCGACTTCGAGCACAGAGACGGACTGCGCCTTTTAGAGTGCCGTTTCTCCCTGCCTCCGTGCTTCGAATAGGCGACGCTCGTCTTCGATGTGGCTGAATCGGCGGCTGCAACTGAGTTTCCGTCCTAGCTGGCAGTCTTTCCGCTCCAGTGAACATCAAATAAGGCGCAGGCGACCAATACAGGCACCCCGCCCACCTCTCCCACACCTGCACCCTCTTCATCAACCACACCTTCTCAGCTCTCCGGAAAATCAGCACCAGGTCCAGCCTTTCATCCAAATTATTGCTCCTGCGTATTCTCCTGAGTATCTTGGAAACTTGGTAAGACCGCTGCTCCCCACTAGGACTTCGAGCCCTAGGCGACGGACTTCGACTACTCTTGGGTGAGGAGAAGTAGCGGTGATGGATGGAAGTGCGTACAGAGGGAGAGACAGTTTTGGGCAATGCGCCTAGGGCTTCAAAGTAGTCTTGGAGGGAAAGAACTGCAGTTTCCAGTGAGTGCTGCTGAGTGGGTCGGAGCTGGGAGAAGCCGGGGGTGGACAGGAAGCTGCGAAGAGTCTTGAGATTGTGGTTTATGCCGAGTTCGGACTTGTGGGGACTGGGAAGGAGATGAGGCGGCTTACGGGAAGTTGGGATGGACGCAGGTGAGTCCATCTTCTGCAAGTTATAGGAATTAAGCGGATTAGCTTTAGAGGCATTGGAAAATCGCGATTCTTTACAAAAGTCGATTAGTTGACAATTTGATATGGGCCAATATGTGTTCCAGCCCTTTTAGTGCTTATAGCAAATATCGCTTTGTAATTTTCCAGCCGCCTTTTATTAAATAGCTCATACAATAGTGAAATGTGGCAACTGTGACGATGGACCTCAGCTACGACACGAATTCAACTCTGCAGAAGCACTTAGGAGACGTCCTTTCTGACTTCATGTGGACTGCACTGACTTCGTACACTGCACATTACAAGATTTTCAAATTACTGCTTGAACGCTTTAGAAGTTACTGACAGACCGGAAAACCATTGAAGTGTTCGCTAATATACATACCAACTCCTATCAAAACATCCCTAAAGTCTACTCATTCGCAGTAGGGAAAACTTCCTTGACAACTTCCTATACATCTCCTACGCTTGTACTGCCTTTCAGTGGCTTTCCATACCTGTAGAAGGCAAAACACCTTCTTCCCTTCACGTGTTTTCCCTGCAGACATGCACCCTGCTATGCAATCTCACTACCGTGAAGACCTTTAAATCAACCTTAGGGCTCGTTTCGCGGAATTAAAGCAAATGGGTTACCTGATCTTTAACCTGCCTGGCCGGAACACAGGCGCTAGGTCCTCCTTCCCTTCTGTCATTAAAGTTGCCTATAAAATGCATCAATCTGGATTTGCAGGCCACTGAAAGGCTTTTCCTACCCCTATTTGAAGGAAATTTGCACAAATGGAGAAGAAGGCGAATCGCTCCTTAAGCTGTTTCATCAGAAAATCGAGAAGAATATTAGAAGAAACCCTGTGGTAATTTATATGAAAAATGGCTACTTCCATTTCAGAAAGCCTGTAGTAATCAGCAATAGACTTAGTTCAGTTCTCCATGTCTGTATAAATGCCTGAGTTAAAAGCTCCAATTCGACCAAAAACTGATCAGACTAGTTTGAATATCTGCGACTATCTGGAAACTAAACTTCACTGAGTACTGCAAAGTTTGGCTTGCACTAGACTAGGTCAAGCTAGCCTTATAGAGAAAGAATGTCCTGGAAGACTGGTTCCTTCTTGCCTGCGTCGCTGTTCGCAGCAGGCGAGGGGTTCGTTGCCTCTCTCTTCACTGTGAGTGCACCAAAGAGTCCGCTGCCTTTCGGAACTGCAGCAGGAGTGTCCAGAACCAAAGGCTCATAAGCAGGGGCAGTCTGTGCCGGAGAAAGCTGCTGAATCAGGCTTTGAACGACTCTGCTGTGCCCAGCACTTTGGTCCTGGACCTGCTGCACTAACCCCCAATGGGCCTTGATGACGGCTTGATAGGCTGGGTAGTCACTCGCCAGACGCTCCAGTAAGTAGAGTACTTTCTGCTTATCTCTTACCAAGCACCTGGTAGAGTCGCTCAGCAGTCCGAAGAGGAGTCGACTCACTACTTCTGTATCGAGGAATTTGCACTTGTTGGAAAACTCAGTCAGGTCTTTGTCGGGAGGCCGGGCTCGAGCACCTACCGGCTGGGTCAAGTCGTCGATTAAGGCGCGTTCATATGCACCTGGCTCCGCTGCTACCATCAAGTGCGGCTTCGGGGGTTCTATGACTCTCTTCGCTGGCTGCACAGGCATGGGGTCAGGCCCTCTGGCAGCAGGGGAAACGCCCATTGGAGCAGGTCTGCGAGCACTTGAAGAAAGCTGCATCGAGTCGGAAGATGCGACTTCGCCCCAACTGCCGCCGGGAATGCCTGGCTGCCGTGTGTCCCTCTGAGGAGCGGCAGGCTGGGAGGGCGGGGTGAAGCCGCCTGCTTGGTAGTTGAAGGAGGAGTACTGGGGGTTGACACCTGGAGGAGGCGGCTTACTCGGCCTAAAACTCATCTATTCTAATGGCTTTGCCTATAATAGTGAAAACCAGGAAGATGATTACACATCGGTTTCAGATAGAAGCTGTGTGAATTACCCTATCAACTCAGAAGCCTGCTTCCCAGTAGTATCAGTCCTCACTTGTCTAAGCCTGATCCTAACTCCTATTTCCCTTATCAAATGCACCTTTGAGTTACAGACTCAGTAGCCTTCTGTAGTCATCCACTGAATAGTATGTGGACGGATAGACCAGAGCCGCAATGTCCAAACTGCAGTCCTGCAGCAAGCACCTAGTAAAGGCTGATGGTCTAGGAAGGCAGGTGAAGGAAAGAGGACAAGGGGACGAGTGGCTGCAGATAAGTACGTAGTGGACTCTGTAATGGTGGAGATTGCTAAAAGTCCCGCGGATGACCGGGACTACCAGTTCGCTGAGCTGCCGAATGGACTCAAGTGTCTGGTAATCAGCGACCCTGAAACTGACATCAGCGCAGGGGCCATGTGTGTGGCCTCAGGATCGCTGCGGGACCCGCGGGACTTGCCGGGCCTCTCCCACTTCCTCGAGCACATGCTTTTCCTCGGCACCGAGAAGTACCCGAACGAAAGCACCTACAGCACATTCATCAAGGAAAACTCCGGCTCTTCCAACGCCTATACAGGGCACGAGGAAACCAATTACTACTTTTCAATTGCGCAGGATAAGCTGGAGCCGGCGCTTGATATTTTCGCGCAGTTCTTCATTGCGCCACTCTTCACGGAGAGCTGTGTGGAGAGGGAAATGCGTGCCGTGGATAGCGAAAACACGAAAAATCTGAAGAGCGATGAGTGGCGTGTGCACCAATTGACTTGTTCCTTGGCCAGTCCCGACCATCCCTACAACCACTTCGCCACAGGGAACTTAGAAACCCTCCAAACCGCAGATATTCGCGAGAAGTTGATCCGTCACTACCGAGAAAACTACTCCGCCAACCTCATGGCTGTGGTGCTTTTGGGCCGAGAAGACACAGCTACCCTTATGTCCTGGTGTCGGGAGCGGTTTTCCCAAGTCCCGAATTCCCCTGATCCCCGTCCTTTCCCTCAGCTTCCCCTGCCCTTTGATGCCAGTCGCTTAGGAACTTTAACGAAAGTCGTAAGCGTGATGGATCGCAAGGAACTGAAAATAACCTGGCAACTGCCCTCTATTCGGGAGTACTATGATTCCAAGCCACATAACTACATCAGCCATTTGATAGGACACGAAGGCGTCAACAGCATTCTATCCATGCTGAAGGCTGATGGACTGGCTCAGGAGCTAAGTGCAGGCATTGGATCTCACAGTTACAAGGACTACAGCTTCTTTGCAGTGTCTATCCAGATGACAGACAAGGGCATGGAGGAGTATGAACGTGTGCTGGAGATAGTGATGCAGTACATTACCATGGCCAGGCAAAAAGGTGTGCAGGAATGGATATTTCAAGAGCTGAAAAACCTCACCAAAGCCGAGTTCCAGTTCAAAAGCAAGTCGAACCCTATGAGTTACACACTGATGCTGGCGAGTAACCTGCACAAGTACCCGCCTCAGCACCTGCTCACTGCTTTGAACCTAGTGCAGACCTATAGAGCGGACCTGATATCGCAGCTATTGGACCTGCTGGTGCCCAGCAATATGCACATCTTTCTGATATCGAAGGAATTTGAGGCGCAGTGCAGTGATAGTGAAAAATGGTACGGGACGAAGTTTTCAGCGTGTCCTATATCCGCTGAACTAATGGGGAAACTACTAAATCCAAATGTGTCGCACCCTTCGTTAGTATTGGATTTGCCTCCCCGCAACCGCTTCATCCCCGATACATTCCCCATTCTCCCACCAGCCGAAGGCTTTTACCCCACAATTATCCACGACTCAGACATACTTCGAGTATACCACAAGCAAAATTCTGCCTTCCGCAAGGATTCCGTTCTCGCCTATGTGAATCTCTTTTGCAGCGACAGTGGCTACTTCCATACCACTGTGGGACATCTCTGCGGAGAGTTTTGGAAAAAACTGTTCACTGATAGAACTCGGGAATTAAGCTATTTGGCAGACCAGGCGGGGTTGAAGCTGAATGTGAGCAATCAAACCTTTGGAATCGGCATATCTGCGCAGGGGTTTAGCCAGCACTTTGGAGACTACCTGGAAGAGGTTTTCACGCAAATGGCGAAATTCGAAGTGACTGAAGGCGACAAGCAGTTCTTTGATGATTACATGGATGACACTAAAAGAGCACTGGAAAACTACCTGCTGATACAGCCGTATGAGCAGGCTTTGACTTCCTTTTCAGAGCTTATGTGTGCGAATGTCCACTTCACTCTCGAGGAACTCCGCAATACTTTGCCTCAAATCGCACTCGATGACTTGATTTATTTCTCGAAAAAGTGGCTACGGACTATCCGCTGCGAGTGGCTCCTGTTAGGCAATATATCCGCCACTCAAGCCACCGATATCGCCACTAGATGCATTTCTGTCATTACCGCGAACCACCAAGTCCGCATACTTGGCAGAGACGAACTGCCCCCAGAACTGCACATGAACCTGCCTACTCACGAACCGCAGCCAGAGTCGCACTTCGTATATGAAGCCAATTTGACAGACACTTCCAACCAAAATAGCTGCGTTTTGGCCTATTGGCAGCTGGGCATGGAGACCTTGGAGTCCCGAGCGGAAATGCTCATAATTGAAAGTCTGCTCAAGGAGCCGTGCTTTTCTGTGCTTCGGACGAAGAAGCAGTTGGGCTATATTGTGTTTTCTGTGTTCAGAAATAAGCGAAGAGTGCTGGGGCACTTCATCATCGTGCAGTCGCATGTAGCTGCTCCCGGGGTGCTGGCCGACCATATCAGTGAGTTCCTAGGGGAAATGCGGCCTTTGATTGCTGACCTTTCTGATGAGTCCTTTGCAACTCACCGTGACTCCGTCTATACGACCATCACAAAGCGGGATATTTCCATGGAGGAAGAGTTCGGAAGGTACGCAGTTGAGATGATTGGAATGCACTATCAGTTTGACAAGCGGGAAAGACTGGGCGAGGCCTTGCAGCGCTGTTCCAAGGCTCAGATCCAGGCCACGTTCGAACGTCTTTTCTTCACCAATTGCAAGCGGTTGGATATCGAATATGTAAGTGCGAATTTGAGTGAAGCGCAGGCGACTTTGATGGAAAGCAGACACTGGTGCAAGTACAGGTCGGTGGGCGCGTTCAAGCGAACGCTGCCCGTCTACCCGGGCAGCTAGATAGTCACAATTAGCTAAGAAGGGAGGAGTTGGCAACGATTCGCTTGACGATTTCTTGGTTGCGGGTGACTGCTTGTTGGAGTTTGAAGGCTAAGTCCACCTCAGGGTCGTGGAACTCAGGCATTATTTTCCGCGCCTCCCTGCTTTTCTTCAAGGCCTCCAGGAACTCAAGATTGGCTCTGTGCTTTTCCTCCTTTTCTCGCTTGCGACGCTGTTCAGCCAAAGTTTGTGAGAAGCGCTGCAACTGATGTGCCTCGACCTACGTAGCAGGTACCGAGCGCTGCAGGTCGTCATGCGCCCGCTTGACTTCTTCCTTCTTGAACTTGCTGCGCACTTCACGGTCACTACTGAAGCTGGAGTCCTTGTCGTTCCTGTCCGCCAGGCGCTGCAGCCGGTCCTTGGTCCTTTGCTGCTGCTGAAAACTGCGTTCCAGCAATATCTGCTGCTTGATATATTCCTCTCGCTCCGCAACAGTGCGCTTGTGCTCCGCTCTCTTGGACTCTCTAAGCGCAGCCCAGGCAGCCTTCCTTTCCAGTCCTTCACAGTAGCGACTGAGGCGGTTGACTCGGTCAGTCTCCATGCGGTAGGAAGACTGGCTCCGGTTCGTACGACTGGTCCTGTTGAGGTCGAGACTGAAGCTGGTGAAGGCCTTGGGGGTTTTGAACGGGGAAATCGAGAGAGAGCCCACGGAGCTTTTGGAGATGCTGTGGCTGAGGAAGTCCAGAGAGTCGTCGGCTCTGCGAGGCTTGCTGATGGGCGAAGGGGAGGCGCGGCGCTGGACGTTGAGAAGTGCATGGAAGAAGGAGAGAAGCGGGGAAATGGCCAAAGCCCTGTCCTGCCTCGAGGTCAGGGGCTGGCTCAGACTGATCATTTCCCAGGCCACAGCAGCCCTGGCAAGGGCGTTTCCCAGCGAAGCTTCCATTTGCAAATTATTGTCGTTAGAAGCGGTTGACTGCAGCGTCTGCTCTAAGGACTGCGGGAGTGCTTATCAACAGTCTCTACTTTCTATATGCGAGGGAATTACTGTTTATCTGTTTGGACAATATATTAGCAAACCCGAAAAAGCAGTTTTATGCCTTTCCGAGGCTTATTTCTGAGTACATCTATTAGCTTTCCCTATCTGAAAAGCTCCATTTCCCTGGTCTTAACATTAAAACGATTCTTCCGCCAAACGGCAGTTTCTGCACAAACAACCCTAATTAGCAGAAAGACTTAGCAGCTACCTTACAGCCTTGAACTCAGTTCCTTCTGAATTTGTCTATACATAAAGGTAGACCGGAAAGAGGCAATGATATTGGCAAGCGCTCGACTGTGCACAGTTTCCTGCACTTTCATGATAGTCTTCAGAAAGGCTTTCAGCAATCTGTGACGTCTGAAGCCTTTTTGCCCCATTCGAGCGGCTTTCCTCTGTCTCGCCACTCTCCATCGAGTCATATAGCCTCTGATCCGCGCGAGAAGGCGCTCCATTAGTCTATCGGCTCTTTGCTTGCGTTCCAAGGCGGGATTTGGCGCTTTTTCCGACTTTTGAGCGTAATTCAGGCGAGAAACGTTGCTTTGAGACTGGGAATTCAGCGGAACTGAGGGTCTGGCAGTCATTGAAAAGCCTCGCAAACGCCTGGGTTTCGCCTCTATATCCTCCCTCAAAAACCCCAATTTCAGCATCATTGGCCGAAACAAAGGCGACCCAAGTGCATGAGAAGTGGTTTTGATGCATCTCCTGGGTGGAAAGTCCATAGTGGGGTATACCTGCCTGCATATATGTCTCGCAATGGTGATTTCTCTCTGCAAGGCTTCCTGTCTGTCTCGTAGTGCCTGCCGCTGACTCTCCGCCTCTAGCATAACCTTTGAGTTCAGTTCATTGCTGGCTCTTTGGTGTGCGATTTTGGCGGATAAGTAGGAATAGCGGGCTTTGTTGAGCATCATCATGTCGATTTTGCTGCCTGCTAGTATGTGTGAGGCTAGGCGGGCCTTTGCCTGTTCAAAAAGGTGGTGATGCTGTTCCCAGGTATTGATCATTTCAAAGCCCGCAATAGCGTCCTCAAAGTTACTTCTCTGGTCCATTCTCTCACTCGCCCTTCTCAGCCCGTACAGATTCGCATACAGTAGTCCTGTCTTTTCCCGCAGTTTCTTGGTTTCGAGGGCTTCTGGGTCCTGCGGCAGGTCTGCGGGCGGCTGGTAGCCTCTGCGGATGTTGGAAATGGAGGACTTGTGGGCGGGGGCGACCTCCATGTCCTCGCCCACTGCGAGGAACTGGTCTCCGTTGTAGTCCAGGTCGTTCACCCAGGGGGAGTGCAGGTCGAACTTCCACTCCATGTCTCGGGTCGTTTTCTTCTCAGGGAGTTCCTTCTCTTGCTCTTTGAACATCCTAGTCTTCGCTATAGAGTTGAAACTATGCGTTTTCCTCAGTAAGGACTTGAATGCAGTTTCATGCTCCTCAGTCCACTGCGCTTGTCTCTGCGCACTGGTAGCCACCAAGTGCTGTCTCTACGTGCAAGTTACCATGAATTCAGGCTGAGTAGTGATTCGGTGCAACTCCGCGGGGTCTTCTTTCATCATTTTGTATAGTTTTTGGTTTAAAGTGCGGAACTTTGCGATGTTGCCGTGCTTTGCCTCGTCTTGGTTGATTTCGGGCTTTTTCCGGAACATGATTTCCATCAACTCGCCCACACTTCCAGTGCGAGAGGGCACTTTCTTGCGAGAATACTGAGATTTGATGTCGGCTAAAACGCGTTTCCAGTACAATTGTTGGCGAACTGCTTCGTTTTCACGCCAATTTATGGCTTTAGAGCGTTCAATGCGGCGATACATGTTCGGCTCACGCAGGAAGCTCGCTGAAGGACTAGAAGACTGGGAGATATCCGCAGATACCACTCGCCTAATTTTCCTTCTTCGCTTGGATTTGGCAGGAATGAGAGTTTTCTTCTCCTCAGAGGACTTGGTGCTGAGTTCCGTGCTCTTCGGCAAAGCCTGCGCCACTTCATGGATATAGTGGCTGAGCACTTTCTTGGTGAGCTTGGGACTGGCGAGTTTGACAGGAGCCGGAGTGACACTAGCAAAGGGCAGGTCTAGGGACTGTTCCTTGGAGTAAGGGTGGGTGGACTTAGGCCGAGGCGGAATTCGCTCAGTTTCCGCACTTATTTTCCCTGTTTTCATCTGTCTTTTCAGTGCATCGAAATCGGCGGAGGCTCGCGATTCCGCCCCTTTCCGAAGAGTCGCAAAGCCTTCTCTCTCCTTATCTCTCCTATGTGTTTCGGTCAAAGGGGTGCTAGGCGTTACAGGTAGGGTGGTCCTGCTGCTTGTCCGGGAGTGTAGTCGCTGCATAGTGTTTTTAAAGTGCTTCGCGTCCTTAAACTTCGGCAGTTCTCCGTGAATAGGCTTCAACCGCTCTTCGTCTTTGGCCAATCCCACACTTGTGAGTACCTTTTTGAAGTGATTGGCTAGTTCTTCGGCTATTAGTTGCTCAGCTCGCTGTGAGACGTCGTCGTGGAGACTAGCGGGAACAGGGTCGAAAGACACAGGACTTTGCCTTTCCCTGGTCTGCTCCTCCCTATACCGCTGGTAGTCCGCGTACTTGTGTTCCGAGAGAAGCAACACATCTCCCCGCTTGGAAGCCATCTAACTATTACCGGCCTGCAGCCAGGCCACGAACTCGTCAATCAGCACAGGCCCTGCATAGCACTTACAGGCCCCGTCACTATCGTAGTTCTGCAAGCCGCTGCTGTGGAGTTTGCAGAACTCGAGGAAGCTTTGCCACTGGTCCACACTCATAGCTCTCAGACCTTCTTTCCGTCCAAGAAAAGCTCGGAACTTGGAAGTCAGAGCGAAGCAGCCTAGCAACAAGTCTAGTAGTGCTACAGCCACATCCAGCTCCAGCACTTTCGACCCCGGCTCTCGAGATATCTCGAACACGAATCGGTAGAAGTCCCGGAACTGAGCACTGCTCGCGTCTCTCACCATTTCCCGCATGTCCGTGGTGCGACTGATTAGTGAGTTCAGCGAGTCCACGTGCAGGCCCTGCATTCCCTGCAGGAACTCCTCCTTCGTTATGCTGCCCATAGTCCGGGTCTTGCACTTCCAAGCCAGCACCAGCACTGCTATGTCAGTGGCGGGGTCCATGTGCAAAGCTTGGCACAGGTCTTGCAGGCCGGTAGGCTCTATTGCGGTTTTGGAACTGTCTGGGTGGGAGTCACTAGCGAATTGGTTGAAAAGCTGTTCTGCGCCGCCTGGCTTGAGGGCAGAGCCTGCCTTTTTAGCAGCTTCGGAACTGGCTTTGGGAGGGCCTGCCTTGCCCTTGGAAGCTCCGGCCTTCCCTGCCTTTTTCATACTTTATCAGAAGATAACAGACGCAGCAGTCTATATTGTCTGCATATTCAGAGATTCCTGACCTGCTAGCAGCCCTCAGTGGTGAGTTAAACGCTATAGGAGTCGATGGCAATGTAGACTATGGCTTTCTGGACAGACTGAGAAGGCAAGTTGCACCTTCGTATTACTGCAATGTTCTCCATTATTGCTGACAGCGGGTGCTATATGGCTATAATCGAGCACAAGGGGTCTACTGGGACTTGCTGGTTATAGCGCCACCCAAAGCCTGCTCTCATTTCTGCGTATGTTAGAATGACTGTGATTCTTCATCGAAAAGTCCTCTGCAATCCCTACTTGCACACAAGAAAACTCCCTGTTTCAGCACAGTACCGCATAGAAAATGTCGCTTTTATCGCACATCTATAGGTACAAAAAGTACTGCTTTGAGCAAAGTGCAAATAGCCTGGTGATCTGCAGTTCGGACTTGCTGAAGGCAGGCGAGGCCAGTTGGAAATAACCCTTTCTTATTTTTAGGCCGTTTTAGTGTATGCACTTCACCATAATATCCAACAACATGGCCGCTGGACCTAGAACTGTTGCAGTGACAGGTCTTATCAAGGGTCCTATGGAGGTGTCAGCCCAACGAGCAGCATTCCTGCAGGATATCAACTATGCATGTTTCCAGGTGTGAGTCCCTATGGAGCAGCACAGAAAGTCGAGAAAGAGGTGACGGGATTGGAAGGCTTTATTGTGGGTGTGGGCGGAGAACGAAGCCAATGCGCTTCCTGAAATCGTTATGATATCAGTGGCCACACGAAGAATCACGATAAATGCTCAGAACTGACTGGAGTAGGAAAATGAGGGTGAAAGGCAATGAACTGACTAACACTGAGGTCAGGAGTGTAGTAGAGGACGAGAATTTACAGAAGTAAGTCTTGTCTAAAGGCATTACAGAAAAGGAACACCTAAATATGAAAGTGGAGTTACATTGTAGACAAACTACCAGAAAGGAGCCCTTTTCAGGGATTCCGCTGGATATTCCAAATTGGAAGTCTTCTGAGTCAGAGAGACATGATTGAAAGCGGATATTACACCTCAAGAGGACTGATTCTGGCTTTTCCCTCAACGCACATAGAAGGCTACTTGGACCACTTCTTATTGATATAAATTACTGCTGAACTGTACTCAGAAAGAAATGCACAGAACTTCTACTCCGGCCAAACCTTGGTATCAGACGCTGTGCAAGGCAGAGGTGGAAGGAGTGGATAATAATAGGGCAGCGCAATGGTAAGAAGCACGTAG
>Ga0247837_1000803_pt1 | contig 67896 bp, 48 predicted proteins | sample LaCtaG_2_FD_187115 | JGI IMG/M metagenome (GOLD analysis project Ga0247837, IMG submission 187115) | Freshwater microbial communities from meromictic Lake La Cruz, Castile-La Mancha, Spain - LaCruzMarch2015_14.5m | ecosystem: Environmental > Aquatic > Freshwater > Lake | place: Spain: Castile-La... | reverse complement strand
TGTGTTGTCTGCCGCCCCTCAGGGGCTTTGGTGTTGGCTGAATCCCACGGCTCACGCCGTGGGCTAATCGCTGACGCCCCTACCGGGGCTATGGAGCCGCATCATCGTCCCGGGGAATTGAAGATCGAAGAAAGCTAACACAAACGAAGAGTCGACGTTTTTGACTAGGCAGCCCGTTGTTGAACTTATGGACCCAATGATGGTCGAAATCATGCGCAATAAGACTCCCGCTCAACGGCTTGCAATTGCCTTTCGAATGTGGGATAGCGCCCGGCTCATCGTCAAAGGAGGAGTCAAGTACCAACATCCAGATTGGTCCGACAAAGAAGTCGAGCAGGAAGTCGCGATTCGTATGCGTGGAAGCGTATCCGCTAACGGTTTATGCGGCCAACGAGTCTGCTCTAGCCACGACACAAAACGAACGAATGACCAGGTGTCTATGGGGTATCGTTGGCCTTGAAATAGCCTTGAGAATGGGAGCGCTTTGCCGGGTGATCTTACTGCTTGTTGCGGTCTTCAATCGGAATGCCCCTGGATTCAAAGTGACCTTTCACGCTCTGGTAGAGGTGAGCAACCGGTGGGTGGCACCGTTTAGATTCCGCGAATCAGTTGAATAGTCGCTCCGATCCAATATTTTGTTTGTGTGTTCTCTTGTGCTCGTGCTCAACATCGCGATGCCCTAAACTCTTAGGCCTCAAAACAGAGATCAAGCAATCAACCGTTTTTTAGACCTCATGCGTCCCAGGAAAAACAACCCAGAATCCAATCCTGAATGTGTTATCTTATGGGAATGGTGATCCATCAGTCTCCGATTTTCTTTTCTGGGTCTTTCTTTTCCAGCGTTTTCTTCTCAAGCGCTGCCTTGAGCTGACCCATCGAGTACTTGTTCGCAGGTTTAAAAAAGGCACGCATTTTTTGGGATTGTTCAGAGTCAGTGTAGCCGAGTCCGACAATTGTGATTTTGGTTTTTGCGTCAGAAGCTCTTGTAAAGTAAAAAACGGACCATGTTTCTTTGGCGGCATCAACAAACTCAAAGCCCTCGGGAAACGTCGTCGCTTTTATCGACAGCATCCGCTTAGGGTCGTAACATAGGATCGTGTTTTCGATTGTTGTCGCATCACCGAGTTTTCCGTCTATGTTGTAGTTTGCTCGCCATTTGCCGCCGATCCGAAAGTCAATATCCGCAAGTGGGGCCACCCATGACTTAAGGCCACTGGTTGTCGTGAATGCATTCCATACATCATCAATATTCCCTTCGATCTCAAACTCATCGACGATACGATTGTCTTGTCCGAATGCGGATGCACAAATGAACACCGCTGATATGGCTGCTAAGAATGAATTTTTAAGCATTTGAATCCTCCGAATTCATCGGATAACGAGTATGGTCATCAATGTCGCCGGAGACCGCAATTCAAAAATCAGGGAAGCACCGACGGCGATTCCGCTGCAGTACGCCCAACATGGACGTGATCTTGTGGGGGCAAGCCCCTTTGCTTCGTTTCGCAAGCTTTCACCAGGAGCTAGTATACAAGATGGATGAACCATGAACGCAACATCTGGCTGCCAATACGACTTCAGCCCCAAGAATGTCGCCAAGTTCAAGCAGCTGGGTGAGCAAACGGTGGGTGGCATCGTTTAGATTCCGTTCAAATTGGCGCGCCGGCTTTCTAATCGCAGTTTCTCTGCGCCGATGCCTTTGAGGGGCACGGCTAGATCAACTGCTGAAAGCCGGAACGTAAGGGATAAGCTATAAGGCACGGAGGTCACAGTGAGGGAACGGAGTCTGTGTTCGTCTTTTTCTTTGTGTCCTCCGTGCCTTTGTGTGAGCAAAAGGTGGGTGGCACCGTTTGTATTCCCACTCGAGTTGGTTCCCACCAGAGCTCTATCCATTTTACGTCGCAATCAGACAAGGAAACCATCTTGAATTCGAACAGGTTGAAAGGAGGACAATGTAATCGACTGAAATCATGAGTAGTCTTGTTTGGAGATGACCTTCCGCGTTTGGGCCTCATGGCGCGTATGCGACCATCTGCTCGAGTATCAAGGCATCTCCGGACACGATCCTGAAAGCGATCTCCGATAAAGCCAATTCAATGCACCTGGTTCTCCGTAAGGATCGAGCCTTCCCGTGACATTCCAGGCAAAAGCATCGAGTTATTTCAGATTACCCCGTGTGACAAGAACTAAGCATGAAGTAGGTACGGTTCAACAAAAAGAGTACCACAAGCCAAAACAATTTTTTGCGTGCGTAACGGATTTTGAAAACGTTTCAAAATACGAATAATCGCGCGCGCCCTTAGCGGACAAAAAAGAACAAAAACATGTTGAAATACTGTGGAGAAAAGGCCCTTGACCGCGTTCGCAGGTGGGTCCCCGTTGGGTTAGCGCACCAAACCTGTTGCGAAATTTGGGCTCAAGGCCCTGTCTCGCTTTTTTGTGAGTGAGTGGCGGAGCGATGAAATCAATAACGAATATCAAATAAGGAATACCGAAGGCAAATGGAAAACGCGATCTACTTCGACATTCGGTGTTCTGCATTCGGGACGAATTAAGAGTAGATGATATTGGGGAAGAACCTCGTGGCCTCGTCCATTGCGGGGAATGAATTTCCGACGGTACAAACCTAACATTCGTAAAAGTCCGCGTTTCCTTTCTTTGAATTACCCTCTCGGCGGGCTGCTTTTTCCGGATGGTTCGAAGGCGTGCCCTAGACTCACCTTTGCATAGACGAGGGATATTCCATTGCGGATGGGTCCCTCGTATTGGTTCAAGTTCGTCCTTCGCGACCATAGGAGCTAGGTTTGAATGGGGTTGATGTTGTCGGATTACTCGCCAGAAGGATCGCTTCGTAATCGGTTGCGCCTCGAGCGTTTCGCTTTGTTTCTCGAATTGGTGGACTCACTGCCTAAGCCCGTCAAGATTCTAGATGTTGGCGGAACCGTCAACTACTGGAAGGTGATGGGAATTCAAGAACGGACCGATCTGGAAGTCACGTTGCTGAACATTGTCGCTGAGCCTGTCGATATCCCCAGGATGCTATCGTTAGCAGGTGACGCTCGAAATCTTTCGCAGTTTGGCGACGGATCCTTCGATGTCGTGTTCTCCAACTCGGTCATCGAACATGTTGGTGACGAACACGACCAGCAACGGATGGCAAACGAGATTCGGCGCGTCGGCAAGAACTATTTCTTGCAAACCCCGAACTACTATTTCCCCATCGAACCTCATTTTCAGTGCCCTCTGTTTCATTATCTGCCAGAGTGGTTTCGAGTGCGGCTAGTAAAAACTTTTTCTCTTGCCACCTACCCTCGGGCAAAAGACACCGTTCAAGCATTGGCTTGGGTGCGTGAGATCCGACTTCTAACGCCGAATCAGGTAAAAGCGTTTTTCCCAGATGCGAATGTCGTTCGCGAGAAATACTTTGGACTGACGAAGTCCTTGATGGCTATCTCACGCGCGAAGTAGAAAACTTAGCGATGGAAAAGGATAGCCTTGTGGCAACAAGTCACCGGACAGCTTTCGCTGTTCCGGTAACTGCCGCGTTCCGGTAACTGCCGCGTTCCGGTAACTGCCGCGTTCCGGTAACTGTGCCGTGCCGGTAATACAGTGAGGCAGATGCATTACTCTTTGACTCGCACCAGTTTCATGATGCGGCCCGCAACGTTCCAATCTTGGACATAAAGATTCCCTTCACTGTCCCAGTAAGAACCGTGTGTTCCGCTGAACACGCCTTCGATCCATTGCGATTGTGGGATTCCGTAGCTTGCTCCCTTTGCAGGGTCAGGGTTGTGTCCTAGGACAGCCATGATGGTGTTCGACTTATTCAGAATCACAACTCGGCCGTGCAGATCGGGCACCGAGACGTAATCACCTTGGATGCTAGCGGAAGTTGGCATACCCAGGCCAGTGATCACCTCTTCGATAAACTGCCCGTCGAGGCTGTAGTGAACCAAGCGACCCTTAGGTTCGTGGTTGCGATCGCATACGAGAAGCCGGTTCGGTTCATATCGGGTGTCCAAAACCATGCCGTGAGCCGTATTGAATTGCTTCATTCCATTCCCCTTCTCGCCGAAGTGCATCAAGTACTTGCCGTTCTTATCGAACTTGAAGATGTGATTGCTGGCGTAACCATTCGACAAGAAGATGTCGTCATTGGATGATACCGCGATAGCTGTTGGATTGAAGCCATCGATTTGGAGTCCCGATTCCTTGGGGAATTTTAATCGCAACACGACTTCGCCGGATTTGCTATTGAACTTAATTCCTTCAGCATGAGCATTGCGAGCTCCGTAGATAAACTCGATCCCGTTCTCTTCGCGAATCTTCATGTCGTGAAGCATCTTGTAATCAGCATCGACGAAGGATTGAACCAGCTTGCCATCCGGGGAAAACACGAAGACGCCACCGTCCGCACTGGTATAAACATTGCCTGCTTTATCAATGACCACGGATCCGTGAGTTGGGCCGATAGCCGAAGTGCCATCGGGCCGCAGTCCCCAGCCCGGGACGGTATCAAAGGTCATCAAGCCACATCCCATGCGGACAGGCTTTTGAGCCGCACGCGTCGAGACGAATCGGTCTTGAGCCCAGGCTGTGGAGGCAGCAGCAACATAAAAAAACAAAGCAATCGCGAATAAGGAACGCAAGGTGAGATCTCCGAGGGAAAGGGAAAGGGAAAGGGAAAGGTGGGTAGGACAAAGAAGAAAGTCAGGGAGCTTATTTCGGTGCTGTATCGTTCAAGCTGGATTCGAAACGCAACAAGGCTCGCTTTAGTTCTGGATGGTGAGGTTTGAGTTCCGTTGCTCGGCGTTGCTGTTGAACAGCGTCTTGATACCGTCCAAGGGCTGCATAGCAATGAGCGAGCGTGTCAATGAGTTCTGCGCTTTCAGGATGGATGGTGCAGGCGCGACGACTTAAAAAAAGAGCTTCCTCTTTGCTCCCTTCGGTATTGGCGATAATCCATGCTAGCGTGTTGCAATCGGTAGCAAGTTGATCCAAATAGAATGCATGGCCACGCGAATCAGACGTCTTCAGGCTCTCCTCGTCATTTCGAATCTTGGCGCGTTGATCGGTGATAATTTCCTTGAGTTTGGATCGCCTTAATACTGCTTCGGATTCCGGCAAAGTCAATCGATACAACCCGATAAGCGCATCGACGTTGTCGGAGTTCTGTTCGATCGATAGCCAATAATGGTCTTTAGCTTTGTCTAAATCCCCAGATTCTTTTGCTTCATCGCCTCGGTACATTTCATAACTGGATAAAATGATGCTTGGTAGGCGTGCGGAGTCCAGTAGCTGACGTTTGAACATGGGTTCGCGTTTGAATCGTTGCAAGAAAGGCTCAAGAGTATCCGCCGCTTCCCCATGCCGCGACTGTGCATGAAGCATATCTGCCAAGTCTCGCAGCGCGAGAATGTTATTAAAATCGGTCAGGTCCAACTTAATGTCATTGGATTCGATCTCCGGGACGCCGGGGTCCCCTTGCTCTTTGGGCTTGGTACGTGACTGGCTTTTGGGTCGATAGGACTCATCGTTGAAAAGCGCAAGGCGATACTCTGCTTCGGCCCACGAGAAGTGCCCTCGTTCACGCAATCGTTCGGCAAGCATCTTGCGGCGATCCAAGCTTCGAAGAGATTGCCGATCCAAATTGGACTCGATAGCGGCTCGGATCGGATCGCGTTTGGCATTTTCGGGGAGAACAATTTCTTGAGCATTAGAATCGCAGGCAATTTGTTTCCGAGCTTTTGCGGCGACTTGTTCTGCTAAATCCGATTTGCCGTCCAACTGAAAGCTTTCGGCCAAGAGGTAGCAAAAAATGAATTCGCGAGTGAGCGTTGTTTTGGGAAGCATGTCATGTTGCAACTGAACTAGTTCGGGCATGCGAAACTTGAGAGCCCATTGAGCAAACTCGTCGGCCTTCGAGGTTTTGTTCCCAGCGACGACATCGAGCGTACGAACCAGGGAGCCGATCTGGAGCAAGGAGCGTCCCATCGTCAAAGCTTGATTCCGCAGGCTTGGCACCCCTGAAATCTGTTCGATGATCCAGCGATGCAAGTCCGAGACGATTTCCATGCTCGTTTCGCCAGAGTTACGACGGAGGGAATCGATTTCTGTTTGCAGGGTTTGTTCCCACCATGGAAGATCAAACTCTTTCGCTTCCTCGGAGTACTTTTGGAGCCATCGGCTAGCTTGGCTTTGACCGCCAGAAACATTTTCAAAAAGGGAAGCCTTGCGGCTGGCAAAAGTTTGCCCGACGGTTGGTTTGCTGCGCATCAGCAAGAGCGCTGCGCGTTTGGCAAGGCTTCCTTGAGTTTCGTAACGCACCAGCCGGCAAAGGGCGGCAAAGCCCTCGTCATGTTCCAGCAAACACAAACTATCGATGTAAGCTGATTTTTCAGAAAGGGGCGAATTGCCGTAGTTTGCTAGGATTTGTCGCACGCGAACGGAATCGGTTTCCCAAGCCCAAGAGAATTGGTTGCTCTGGACAATGTAGCGGGCTGCGGAAGCAATTTGGGGGTCGGGATGAAAGCTGGCTGAGTGCAATTGATCGAGTGCGACGACACCGATTCGTTCCAGTTCAGCCTGAGCATTCAGTCGGCTAGCGTAATTCGCGTCCGCGAGCAGTTCGATCAAGGTTGAAATTCGATCCGCCATGGAACTGGTTGATGTGGCTCCCGATTTTGAGCTGGAGGGATCCTGATACCAACCTGCTGCATCGCTGCGAATCCAAACACCGAAGAACAAAAAGGCCAAACCGAAAGTGCAGAGCCGAACCGACGGCAATCCTTGGCAGCGGCCATGGGAGCAAGCTTGGTCAATAGCTTGTCGGATGCGATGTAAATGAGCCAACATGGATTGCAACGCCTTTTGCAAATGGTTTTCGCTGGGTTCGGAAGCAGGTTTCATTTTGGCTTGAAGGGACGCGTTCAGCCAAGAGGACAAAACCCGAATAATCGGAAAATCCATTTCAAAATGAACTTTGAAGGAGAATCGGGGGGTGATTCCAGGTGAGGCAGGTGTTCAAACCTTGGATAATTCTGTTTTGTTTCCACGAAACTTTTGACAAGCGACAGGGCACCGCGATACCATTAAGGAGAAGTGAACCATGCTCGGCGATCGGATCGCCGCTCAGGAACACTTGACTCATCACAATCACACTACTTCTACTGCTTGTCCGGGCACCCATGGATTTTGGGCCTACTGCCTAGGTTAGGGAGAGTTCGCACGATGGCGAAAAAAATTCAGCACGTTTGGGGCCTCGAAATTGGCCAAAGCGCACTAAAAGGCCTTCGTTGTCATTTGGACGGTGATCAACTTGTCGCGGACACGTTTGATTTCGTCGAATATCCGAAAATCCTGAGCCAGCCAGAAGCTGAACCTGAGATGCTGATTGCGGACGCGATGCAACAATTTTTGTCGCGAAACGATCTTCGCGGGGCGAGAGTTGGGGTGAGTGTTCCCGGCCAAAGTGGACTTGCAAAGTTTTTCAAGCCACCACCAGTTGAAGTCAAGAAAATCGCGGACATCGTCAAGTACGAAGCGAAGCAGCAAATTCCATTTGATCTGAAGGATGTTATTTGGGACTTCCAGCAGATGGAGGGTGCCCAAATCGAAGATGGTTACGCTTTGGAAAGCGAGGTGGGACTGTTTGCGATGAAACGCGAAGCGGTATTCCGTTCGCTAAAACCTTATCGCGACAAAGCGATCGATTTGGACTTGGTGCAATTAGCACCAATGAGCATCTACAACATGATCGCCCACGATCGGTTCGCGGAAAAAATGGCCAACGAGCCGTTCGATCCAGATAGTCCTCAGAAGTCAATTGTCGTTCTTTCGATCGGTACCGACGCGAGCGACTTGATTGTGACCAGTGGTTTCCGAGTTTGGCAACGCAGCATCCCAATCGGCGGAAACCACTTTACACGTCAGTTGACGAAGGATCTGAAGCTTACCTTTGCCAAGGCAGAGCATTTGAAGCGAAACGCCATGCAAGCGGACGATCCAAAGCTGGTTTTCCAAGCAATGCGTCCTGTTTTCAATGACATGGTTACGGAGGTGCAACGCTCATTAAACTTCTTCAAGACCTTGAACAAAAAGAGCGAACTGGAATCGGTTCTGCTTCTAGGCAATACAGCAAAACTTCCGGGACTTCAACAATTCCTCAATAAGAACCTAGGAATTGACGTTGAACTGTTGGATAGGTTTCCGAACTTGGGCGGCACGGAGGTCACTGGCTCGCAAGCGTTCAAGGAAAATGCGGCAGCTTTTGGCGTGGTGTACGGGATTTGCCTGCAGCTGCTGAAGCAGGGGCCGATGAAGACCAACTTGCTTCCTCGCGAGATCGTAATCGATCGCGTGATTCGAATGAAGAAGCCCTGGACGATTGGTGCCCTATCGCTGCTCTTGGTAGGCATGGTTACGAATCATGCAACGATGGGGCGTGTTCTGAGCGTTGTAGACGAACCAAAATGGGAGAAATCCGAAAAGGCGGTTGCAGCGGTTGAATCGGAATCAGGACGCGAAAAATCAGAAGATTCGACTCGGCGTAGCAAGATCGAAAAATACGAACGGGTTGGGGAGCAAGTGAGTTCGGGAGCGTCGCGAAGAGTGATGACGCTGGAGCTGTATAAGGCAATCGAGGCCAGTCTCAATCGGGATCCCGCGTTGGTGGATAAGACTCCGGCCGAACTACCATATTCCGAGCGTCTAGACTTCCATATCGTGAGTGTTGAACAGAAGTTTGAAAAGGAACTTGAAACTTGGTTCAATGCCGATGTGGCCGAAAAGTACAAGGAACAATATAAGACTCGGCTGCAGTTACTGAAGAGCCCTGATGCGGCCAAAACGGTCGAAGCGCCTGTGCCTCCAGCCGGTCAAGGATGGGTCATTGAGTTGAAAGGGTATCATTTCCATAACGGAGAAAAAAACAAAGGCGAGGAAGGAGAGGCTCACGTTTTGAAGTATTTGGTCGAGTTTCTTGAGAAGCAAAGTATTGTGTCCCCCATCAAGGACTCGGAAGAACGCTATTCGTTGGTCGACTTGGGAATTCGTCTGCCGGTGGTGAGAAGCGTACGAGTGAATTTAAAGAACACCGTACCGAACCCTGAATATTTGAAGAAGCTAGCCGAGTTGAGAATGGAATCTGGTACTGCTGGGCCAGCAGGTGGTCCCGGCGGCAGCGGAGGCCCTGGCGGCAGCGGCGGTCGTCCGGGAGGAAGTGGCGGACCTGGTATGGGTGGCTCGCCAGCTGGTGGCTCAGGTTCGGGAATGATGGGACCTGGCGGTGGGTCTTTTGGTGGAGGCAGTACCGCCAATAAGCCGATTTTGGATGCGGATGGCAAAGAGATTCCTAGCGAGTTGCCGGCACCGCGTTGCGATTTTGTGGTCCAGTTCGCTTGGAAACCAAGATTCGAAAAAGATGGCGGCAAAGAGATGAAGGGCGGGATGCCGACCCCCGAGGCGTCCGGCGATGCAAGCGCGACTGCAGACGCCAGTTCGGCAGCTGCATCATCGTCTCCATCGAGCGGCCAAGAAAATCAAATGCAGGAAAACCCTGAGAACTAAGTATAGATTGACGACCGCATCCGTGCTGCTTGGCTATCGAGACCGAAGCAGCCGCCCCCTTTTCTAAGCTTGAATAACGACGAGTTGGTTTTTTTCTAGGATTGAGATCAAGATGGACGCGATTAAGAATTTTTGGAAGAAGATAGCCCCCTATCAATTTTGGATATTGTCCGGATTGGTTTTTGTGGCTTCGGTATCCATATTCTTCCTGACCAGCTCGAGTCTTTCGGCTTTAATCAAAGCGCGAACAACCAAGGTTGATTCGGCATTCTCCAAGCTCAGTACGGTGAAGTCTACTCTAGATACGCATCCGAATTCCTTCACGCACTCCAAATTGGATGAGATGGCGAACGCGTTGGAGTTGGAGGTTCAAGAAGCTTGGAAGCTACAGTACCTGCGACAAGAGCCTCTGCTTGTGTGGCCTCCGAAGGCGTTTTCGGCGAAGACCGAAACTCTAGAAATCATGAAGAACCTGAGACCCATTGAGCAGTTTGTGGATTTCCCAGTCGACCCAACCGTCTCCCCCATCAACAAGATCACGGTCAATGACCGCGAGGTTTATAAACGATATATTGCGCCGGAGTTTGCTGAGGTTTCGAAGATTATTGGAACCGAATGGAAACCTGGTTCCGATTCTGAATCCAGCAGCAGCATGGGCTCAGGCGGAATGGGTATGGGTTCGGGCGGAATGGGCATGGGCTCAGGCGGAATGGGAATGGGGTCCGAAGGTATGGGGATGGGATCCGGCGGTATGGGGATGGGCGGCCAGTTTGGTGCCGATGGTAGCCAAGGCAAAGATCTTGTTCGTTGGTCGCAATCGTCTCAACAAGAGCTAATGAGTCAAATTCTGCCATGGTATGGCATGTCGACGCCGCCGAGCGTTTTAGATATCTACTACACCCAGGAAGACATGTGGCTTCTGACGGGAGTCATGGAAATCATCAAAGCCACCAATGGATCTGCGATCGAGAACTTCCAGACGAAAGTCCGTGAAATCGAATGGATCCGAATGGGACGCTATGCGAACCGTGACGCAGGCGCGCTTTCCGGAGGTGCTGGCGGCGGTGGTGGTGGGATGATGATGGGCGGATCTGGCGGCATGATGGGCGGATCTGGCGGAATGATGGGCGGATCCGGCGGAATGATGGGCAGCTCGGGCGGTATGGCTGGCGGCGGCGACGAAGGGGGCGGGAGCGGTGGAAGTGGTGGTACTGCACCTAGCGGTGGCGGTGCGGAGGCGGTCGATCCCGCTGACGCTCGCTACATCAGTTTTGCAGAAGGCAAAGAGTTTGAAGCGTTAAAGGGCGCAGAGCTTCGCGATGCCATGAAAAACATCAGTGCTCAAAACGCTGTGGATGCGGTGGCAAAACGGGTCCCCATTCGAATGCGATTGAAGATTGATCCCAATCACCTGAACACGCTGATCACCGAATGCGGCAACGCAAACATGATGCTGGAAGTTTACCAAGTGCGATTCAATGTTGCGGCTAGCGCCGGTGGCGGCCCTGGCGGAATGATGGGGGGATCGGGCGCCGGAAGTTTGGGAGGAATTCCAGGCGTAAACAAACCAGGCGGTTCACCAAGCTCATTCGGGGGAATTGCCGCGGGTGGATCTTCAGGCGACGAAGAATCTGGAGCGGGAAGCGCGACGGGATTTGGGTCGTCAGGATTTGGTGACGAAGCTGGATTGTCGGAAGGGTCCGAGGTTTCGATCGAGATTTTTGGGCTGGTGTATCTTTACAACCCGGTCAACATCGGCAACCTTGGTACGGATAAGATAGGTGAACCGCCAGCAGAAAATGCGGTTCCGGGCATTGCTTCGGAAGTGCCAAGCGATTCGCCCGCAGCTTCGCCCGAGAAAGCGGGAGACAAAGATGGTGCACCTGTTGCGGCAGATCCGATAGTGAATCCTGCGGGAGAAGTTGGTGGCGAAGCGGTGGCTCCTGCAGAACCAGCGGTAGCTCCAGCAGGGGAGCCAGGATCATTGGAGCCTGCACCTGCGGGTGATCAGCTTCCGCCTGCAGACGGAGCGGCAGCTCCTGAGAATCCTTAGGTAAAGTTCTTAGATTGTTTCGATAGCGTTCAGTGGGTATCGGTCGCGGAAAAAGTAAGTTCCGAAAAAATCGTCTCAAAGATTGGGTTTCATCATGGCCAAGAAAAAAGCTTCCTCAGGATCTTCGAAAAGCTTCAATCCAAAAGAGTTTATGCTTTTGCATCTCGAGAAGATTCTTTTTGCGGTTATCGTTTGCCTCTCATTCGGTCTGATTGGAATGGGATTCAGTGCGAAGCCATATTCGGCGGCAAAGACCCCTGAAGTTCTGGGTAAAGATGCAACCCAAGCATCCGTTAAGCTCAAAGAGAACCACTGGGAAGAATACTCCAAAGCACTTCCTCCCGTGAAAAAGGATTTTCCAAAGGCGGTGGAGCAGGGCCGCAAGAAGATTACCGCAAATCCAATTTACATTTACCCACCCTCGGAAGTTTCGTCGAGCCGTCGCGGAGACCCGAAACTGTTGGCTCCAACGAAACTAGTTGCCAGCTACTACTATGGCCCCTTGGCTCTAGCGATTCCGGCCGACAAGGTGAAAAAAGAGGACAAGGTCTTCAATCTGGAAGACGCAAAGAAGCAAGAAGAACGCGCAAGACCTAACAGAACGGGTGGTGGTAATCGAGGTATGGGATCGGGTGGCGCCGGAGGCGAAGAAGGAAAAGGCTCCGGAGGCATGGGCATGGGGTCAGGTGGCATGGGGATGGGCGGCATGGGGATGGGCGCAGGTCCTGGTGCACCTGGACCTGGCGGAGCCAATCAAGGGCCTCGATTTCTGGCTCCCGGATACGACCGTGGATTCCAAATGGGTATGAGAACCGATGCAGAAGCGGTTGCGAATGCTACGGCAACCGAAGTTCGAAAGGTGGCTGTTTCAGGCACGAAAGGCTTTGTTGCCGTAACTGCACTCGCACCTCATGCAGAACTAGAAAGAATCTACAAATCGGAGCTTCAGGAAGCTCCAGGATACCTAGAAGGTCGGGACACGCCGAATTATGAAGGTATCGAAGTCCAGCGTGTGGAGATTGTTCCTGAGAATGCTAATCGCGATCTCGAAGAGAGTGACTGGAAACCTCTCCCCAAAGCAAGTAGTGAAGAGTATCGAAAAATTGTGAAGAGCTTGATTGGTACCTGCCAAGAAGTTCAAAACACGGAATGGACAGAACCAAATATTTCGATGCCCATTCCGCCTGTATTGTTGAATGACTTCAGAAAGTTTGCATCACACCCCGAAGTTCCATTGTCCACCGTTGAGCCAGACGAAGAATCAACGGAATCGGATGATGAGTCCAACTTAGCAGGCTCGGGCGGTAGTAGCTCAGGGATGATGGGCAGCGGCGGGCCAGGAATGGGTATGGGAATGGGCATGGGCGGTATGGGAATGAAAAGCGGCCCGCCCGGCATGGGATCAGGTGGTATGGGCTCCGGCGGCGCAGGGATGGTTGGCGGAGGAGATGAAGATAGCGAGGGCTCCGGAATGGGATCAGCAGGTATGGGAATGGGTATGGGAATGATGGGGCCTGGTGGTCGTGGCAAGGGATCTGGAGGCATGGGTATGGGAATGGGAATGCCTGGCATGTCCGGCCAAGTATCCGCAGAGCTTCCCAAAAAGCTACCAAGCACAAAGTACAAGCTTGTGCGATTTTTTGATTTCGATGCCCTTCCCGGGAAGACCTATCGCTATCGAGTTCGGCTGCTAATGTACGATCCAAATTTTCCATCCGTGAAGTTAGCTCAACCAAAGTCCAATACATTGAAGCCTACAACTCTTGCCAGAGTTCAGGAATTGATTGCAAACGAAGGCAAGAAACCAGAGGGAAACGGGAATGCTGAGGCTGCGGGTGGTAAAGCCGCAGCCGCGGCAGGTCGTGTTAGTAAGCGTGAATCCGATTGGTCCGCGGCTAGCGAACCTATATCGGTTGTTCGCCCCGAGCTGTTCTTTGCCTCGGATAAAACGGATTGTGTTGTGGGTGAATATGACCCAACCTTAAGCGTCTACGTTCCGCATGCAAGTCCTGCGGAACGGGGCGTCGAGCGAGGCATGGTGTTTGGGACAGTTCGTCGGGAACGGGGAAAAGAAGTTCCTTTCGAAATCATTAGCCCAGCCGGCAAGTCGATTAAGGCCTACAAAGACTTCAAGCCAAAATCCATGGTCACTATCGTAAACATTACTGGCCAAAATGCACTTAAGGTTGCAACCGCCAAAGACCCCATCAAAACTGGTTCTGAACTGGTGGGCTTTGACCCCTCATCGGGGCAACTGCTTGTCGCCAGAGAATTTGATGACTTCACTTCGTACAATATGCATTTCGCGCCTGATTCCCAAGCCGTAGGCCCTCTCGGAGGAGGCTTGAAGTCAGAATTCGGTGGCGGTGGCGGATCGGGCCCTGGTATGGGTTCAGGTGCTGGCCCTGGCATGGGTGCAGGCCCTGGCATGGGTGCTGGTTCCGGCAGCGGTGGTATGTCCAGCGAGTAAGTTGTTGGAGACGAACAGATTCGTTTCAGCAAAGTGCGATAGGTGCTTAACCCGACAGCTATTTTCTTGTTTCTATGCGCAATGGCATAGCTTCATGGTTCCCTATTGGCTTTGCTGAGGAGTGAAGCCCATTGTGTTTGTGGGCCGGATGATTGGTCGAATGTGTTTCATCAAGTCAACTTTCATGGGCGTTCGTTGGCTGGCTTCAGCGCAAGGCCGAGTGGGCAGAGCAACAACGCAGGCAACAGGACCAAATCGCCGACGATAGCCCAGCTTAACATGACAATCATCAGTTTAGCGAACTGCTGGGTTGGTAGGAATTCAGCCAGCAAAAATGGTCCCATGGAACAACAGCTAATCAGCGTTGTTTGAATCATGGCTCCACCACATTGATCGAGCGTGAACGTTACGGCCTCTGCCCGCGAAATATCCTTCTTCAGTTCGTCCACGTACCAGCAAACGAAATGTAGCGTATCATCGACCGCGATGCCTAGTGCAATGCTTGCAGTAAGGATCCCAGCAATATCTAAATCCAAACCGAATATGCCCATACAACCGAAAGCGATCGTTACCGGTAGCACGTTAGGAATCATCAGCAGTAGGCCACCTGCGAAACTTTTGGCAATCAACATCATGATAGGTGTGATCAATAGAAACGCAGTAAGGAAACTGTATCCCAGGTCCGAAAGTACCGCGACCTGTGTTTCATGCATCACGGGCGATAGTCCAGTGAATTCGACGGTGATGTTGTGGGAAGGCGGACTGTTTTGTAGGGCTTGATGGGTTGCAGATTCGACCGACCGAGTTAGCGCTGCATAGTCAACACCTGACGTAGCGGAAACCTTTGCCAAAATCCGCCACACGTCGCCGGCATCCGATGAAGCGACCAGTCCTTGTTTTTCTAGCTTTGGAATTGATTCTTCAATCCCTTTGCGAATGAGCGCTCGTTTCGCAGTAGCCCGAACCGAACCGGTTTCTGACCACACCGGTAGGAAAGTTGCGGCCGAAAAGACTCCTCCTACATCGCCCCGAAGCTTGATCGCGTCGGAGATTTTCGCTATCCATCCAGCTCGGTCCAAGGCGCTCGCTTGGCTCTCGGGCGAAAATCGAACAAGAACTTCAACCGTTGCGATCGGTCCAACATGCTCTTCCATCCAAACCATGTCTTGATTTGTTTTGCTGTTTTCGGGAAACATGTCGGTAAACTTGGTGGACGCTTTCAAGTAATACAATCCGGCGCATGTCAGCACCAGCAACGCGATACCCACGAACGAAATGCTGCTGGAATGGTCAAAAAGCCAATTCGAATAGCGGCTTAAGAAGTTACGACTGAGGCTGGTGTCCTGGTCCGCTTGGGGCAGAAGGTCTTTTGGTTTGAGTGGGTTATGGCGTGCGGAGCAAAACTGGTTCACTAATGCTGGAAATCCGAGCAGAAGCACCACGGTTGCGATTCCAAGTCCTATTGCGGAAAAGATCCCGAATTGCCGGACGGGTGCGAGCTGGCTCGTGCACAACGATCCCATTCCCAGCATGGTGGTCACGGAGGAAAGGGCACAGGGTTTCCAGCCCATGAGCATCGCTCGCTCGCCCGCATAATCAAGCCCTTGTTTTAAGCACTCCGCATGGTAATTCATCAAGTGAACGGCACCTGACAGTGTTAGCATAAAAACAAGTGTGGGCAACACGATCAACACGGCACTGAACCGATGTCCAGAATAATAAACCAGGGAAACAGACAAAAGTTGACCAACCCCAGCGATGGCCAGAACGATAACGGCTCGTTTTAGTTGCTTCAAACAAAACCAGGCAACCAATAGCCCCAGAAAGCTTGAAGGCAAAACCAACTTCTTAAGGCTATTCTCCGCGGCTTCGTCGACTGCGAAGGCTTCATAAACCGTCCCTGCAAGTCTCAATCTGGGCCTTCCAAGTCCATCGGTCTGATCGGCCGCGATTCGAATCAATTCGATCGTTCGATTCTGATCAGAGACTCCTCGATCAGAAACCCGAGCCAGGACCGCGGAGGTGCCGTCCTTGCCTATCATCACTCCATTTAGACGCGATTTTGCAACTGCATCACTCAATTGCAGCGGCGCGTCGGTCAGGCTTGCCATGAGCTGATCGGTCGACTCGAGCACGCTGAAATGGGATGCAAACTCAGGGCTGGACTGAAGCTGTGTTTTAAATTCGATTAACCTGGGGTCTTCAAGTTGGCAATCATCCCAAGAGATAAGAACCACCTGATCATTTCCGAAGTCGGCAATAAACTTTTCATAGCGAATTCGTTCTGGCTTTCCCTCTGGAAGCCAATCATGAACACCTGCGGAGCCGATAGGCAAATGAAATACAGCCCACAATCCCAGCGGAATAGACAGAACGGTAGCCGCGACCACAAACCGAGATAAAAACTGAATATTTCGGAGAGTGTTCAAAAGTTGGGTCGCTTACGCAAACAGATCATGAATCACTCGTCCGTGAACGTCCGTTAACCGAAAGTCTCGTCCCGCCCATCGGTACGTTAGTTTCTCGTGGTCGAATCCCATCAGGTGCAAGATGGAAGCGTGCAAATCATGAACGTGCATCCGATTCTCGACAGCCTTGAAACCAAATTCATCCGTAGCGCCATAGGCAGTACCACCTTTGACTCCTCCGCCTGCCAGCCAAGTAGTGAAGCCGTAGTGGTTATGGTCGCGTCCGGAGATGGTGCCTGCGTTGGAACCTTCTTTTGGAAGTTCGACGGTTGGCGTTCTGCCAAATTCGCCACCCCAAATCACGAGCGTGTCTTTTAGCATGTCCCGTTGTTTCAAATCGGTTAGCAGGGCAGCGATACCCTGATCGCATTCCCCGGCGAGCCGTCGATGTTCTTTTTCAATGTGGTCATGGCTATCCCAAGGCTGACCGGCACCATGCCAAACCTGGATATAGCGGACTCCGTGCTCAAGCAAGCGACGGGCTATCAAAAGCTGGCGAGCTTGCACGCCGGGACCGTACATGTCCAAAATGTGTTGGGGCTCCCGTTTGACATCGAATATCTCAGCTGCTTCGCCTTGCATTCGGTATGCGAGCTCGAACGATTGAATTCTTGCGTCGATGAAGGCATCGCCGGGTCGTTCGACGCGATGTTCGTTATTGAAGGACTGGATCAGATCAAGCTGCTGGCGTTGTTGTTCTCGAGACAGACGGCTATTGACGATATGCTCAATCAACTTGTCGATGGTTTCGTGGACGGTATCGATATAAGTTCCTTGATAAATGCCTGGCAGGAAGCCAGATTGCCAATTCTGTGACTCCTGGATGGGATAGCCACCGGGGCACATGGCAATAAAGGCTGGCAAGTTTTGATTTTCCGTACCAAGCCCGTAGGTCAGCCAAGAACCCATGCTTGGTCGAATCTGGCGTGCTTCCCCCGTGTTCATCAACAGAAGCGAAGGTTCATGGTTTGGCACATTGGCATACATGGAGCGGATGACGCACAAGTCGTCAGCGTGCTGCGCCGTCTTGGAGAACAGTTCGCTAATTTCCAACCCAGATTGTCCGTATCGCTCAAATTTGAACGGGGAAGCGTATAGAGTTCCGGTTGGCCGTTCCGTCCGAGGCGTTTCGCCAGGAATCGGCTGGCCTGCATACTTCGTTATCGAGGGTTTGTTATCGAAGGTGTCGACGTGAGATGGCCCACCGTTTGCAAAGATGTGAATGACTCGTTTCGCCTTGGCTGCGAAATGAGGGGCTTTCGGCGCCAAGGGATTGGCTTGGTCAATTTCTCCACCCACCGCCGAACCCTTGAGAAGTTCGTGCAAAGCGAGTGCGCCGAATCCGACACCGAACTTGGAAAGCACTTCGCGGCGTCCGAGTGAGCAATTTGAAAGCAATTGAGAGATGTTCATGATTGGCGGGGCGTTGGGAGGGTGGGATGGGGGCCTCGATCCCTAAGTGTACATCAAACGGCACTTCATTCCTAGAATTTCAGGCTTGTTTGAATGCAAACCCATTCGCTATGATCGCGCGATGGAAACTTCCTTGCATCGAGATTTAAAGCATTATTTTGCAGCCAACAGCGAATCGGTCGAAGTGACTGTGGATGGATATCGAATTGATGCCATCGATGCAACAGGAGCCTTGGTGGAAATCCAGCATTCGGGCCTTGGTTCGATTCGAAAGAAAGCGTTGCAGCTTCTTTCGAACGGGCACCAGTTGCGAATCATCAAGCCCAGCATCGGCAACAAGTGGATTGAAACCTACGATCGAGAAGGAGGTAATCTTCTTCGGCGTCGCAGAAGCCCCAAAAAGCTGAAGCCTCTGGACATTTTTCGCGAGTTGATCCATTTTACCCAAGTTTTTCCTCATCCAAGTTTGATCCTTGAAGTTCTAGCCGTGGATTGTGTGGAACGTCGAATCGATCGTATCAACAAACGCTGGAAACGAAAGCAGTATCAAGTTTTGGATCAGCATCTAGCGAAAGTTCATGATGCAACCATCCTTAGCAGCATCGATGATCTATGGCTACTTCTTGGGGCCCCCCAGCTGCCGAAGCAGTTTGATACACTGGAGTTATCCGAAGCGGTTGGGCAGCCGCGTTGGTTCGCGCAACAAATCGCTTATACACTTTGTAAATGCAATGCCACCGAGCAGGTAGGCAAGCGAGGTAACTCCATCGTTTACCAAGTGATACCTAAGCGATCCAAAAAGCGTAAAACGTCAGCCCGTTCTAAAGCGATGGGTACGGAAGCAGCATAGCTTTTTACTGGGTAAGTTTTTTTACTGGGTAAGTTATTGGGCAAGTCGGAAAAGGAACTACATTGACTAGCGATCCTACTTTAACAGACGGCCCAAGTGTGTCGCTCACAAGAGCTCATTCTATCGAAGTGCGAGTGCGATATCACGAGACCGATGGGCAGGGACGTGTTCACAACTCGCAGTATCTAAACTACTTCGAACGAGGGCGGGTCGAGATGCTTCGCTCTTGCGGTATCTCTTACAAGGAACTGGAAGCCACTGGCTTGATGCTGGTTGTGAAGTCGATGCAAATTGAATTTCATTTACCCGCTGAGTTCGACGACGATCTTCGGTTAGTGACGACGCTGAATCATTGCCATGGTGCAAGGATCGAACATGCTTATCGTTTGGTCCGTTCGGTTGCAACGGACTCCAACGAGATCAAGTCAACGATTTCCGACGATTCTGAAGCAGTCATTGTTACCGGCCAAAGCGTGATAGCCTGCGTCGATCGAACGGGGCGAGTTCGTCGTCTGCCTCCGGTGCTGCAAGCCGGGATCGTTTCGGGTCGCGATAGTTAAGAGTCGTGACTTCTTGAAGTCGCCATTTAGCCTTCGAGCGGTTGCATCCTTCTCACATAATCCACATCCGATAACTCATGGCGTAGAAATTGATGGCTTAATGCGTACCGTTGCATTCGAAGTGCGTCTTCACTTTCGTAACCGGCCCGATAGGCCACACGATTAACGCGGTAATTATCTTCAATGTCTGCTAACTTGACGACTCTTGCTATCTCGTTCTTTTTGAGGGCAATGACATAATCGCAATAGCTCATGGTCGCTTGGCGAGTCAACAGTTCAATCGCTACAGTTGCATCCTCGCTGATGGAATTGCTCTTTAGAATGGCGAGCGAGCCATCGGTATCTTCCAGATAGTCATGAAGTATGGCCGCTTGCTTTTCGATCGGACAGCACACCGACTCCATCACGCGGATCAAGTGCAAAATATAGGGTTGCCCTGCTTTGTCGCGTTGACCGAGATGAGCTGTTGTTGCCAACACGACCGCTCGTTCAAGTGCTTCCCAGTGATTTTGAATCAAGATGTTGTCCTCGTTTGATCATAATCGGCTTGAGTGCGTCGGTGGCAATGGCCGCTTTGGTAAATTCTAGTTCGTGGATTGCTCACGAACGGAGCATGTTGTGACTGCGAAGCCATGCGATGGAATCACGAATAGAATCATCCGCCGGGCGAAATCGGTAGTTCAGTTCCTGGATAGCTCGTTCGCTAGAATACCAATGAAACTGAGCCGTCATGTTGACTGCGGCCGAGTTGATCGGAGGTTCGTTGCCCGTCAACTTTCCAAAAAAATCGCCAGCAGAGCAAGCAATCATCCGGCCGGGCAATCGCATGTAGGTAAACGGTCCTCGCTTTCCGAGTTGGTGGGAGATTCGTCGCCACAAGTCCAGATAGGTCAGGTTTTCGCCACCTAGAATGAAATGGCGGCCAGCCGGATCGGTTTCGATTGCGTTCAAGATAGCGTCGGAAACATCTCGCGGGTCGCAAACGGAACAACCGCCGGAAGGAGCCAGAAAAGCAAAGCCCTGAAGTCCTTGAACCATCTTCCCACTGCTGGGCTTCCAGTCCCAAGGGCCCAGCATAAACGCAGGATGGATGATGGTTGCTTTAAGCCCAGCTTCCACGGCTCTTTTTACTTCCAATTCGGCAGCTCGTTTCGAAACCACGTAAGTGCATGGAATTTGACCATCTCCAGCGGTTTGTTCGTTAGCTGGTGTGGTTTGAGAGCCGATCGCGAGCGTATTAACTGTTGAAACATGGAGAAAATGGGCGTTCTGGCTTTGGGCAAAGTTCAGCAATGTCTTCGTTCCATCACGGTTGATCCGCAAAGCCTCTTGCATTTGGCTCCAGCCGATCTGAATATGGGCAGCCGTATGAACGATTGCGTCAAAACGTGACTCAAAGACTGGCTTCAGCGAGTCTTGGTTGGATAAATCAGCTGAAAAAACTTGGATTGGTAAACCAGCAAAGGCGGGATGATCGCTGCCAGATCGAGCCAGTGAAGCCACCTCGAATCCGCGGCCTAATGCTGACCGAATTACATTGTTTCCCAGTAGTCCAGTACCTCCGGTTACGAGCAAACGCACTTCCAATCCTTTCATTTTCCGATTGTTTGTTTCAGAGACCGCATACTTATAGCCCAACCCAGGGGGGCTGCAAGGGTTTTCGACCAGCCTGTATAATGGGCTTCTCTTTGTCTCCGTTTTTTAACGAAAATTTACCGATGCCGATTATTAGCACTCATGGATTATATAAGCAATTCGGTACCGGCGATGTCGCAGTGGAAGTCCTCCGCGGGGTGGACTTGTCCATCGAAAGCGGTGAATTCGTAGCTGTCATGGGCCCTTCCGGATCGGGGAAGAGCACTTTGATGAGTATTATTGGGGGGATCGAACCGCCGACGAGTGGCCGAGTAATTCTAGATGGGGTCGATATTGCCAATTTAAGCGATGACGAGCGTACCCTTCTGCGGCGGCGTAAAATCGGTTTTGTTTTTCAGGCGTTCAATTTGATCCCAACTCTTTCGGCCGTGGAAAACGTGGCTCTCCCATTGGAATTGGACGGACTCGATTGGAAGTCCGCCAAGTCAAGGGCCATGGAAGCATTGGAGCGGGTGGAGTTGACGCATAGGGCCGCCCACATTCCTGCCAAGCTTTCTGGTGGCGAGCAACAACGCGTTGCTGTCGCGCGGGCTTTAGCCATCAAGCCGGCGATTCTGTTAGCCGACGAGCCTACTGGGAATTTAGATTCCCGTCAAAGCGGAAGAATTACGCAGTTGCTTGCGGATCTTGCACGCGATTCAAACCAGACCATTGTGATGGTGACGCATGATGCCAATGTTGCGAGATCTGCGTTTCGTCTCTTGATGTTTCGTGATGGGAATATTGCTCGCGACCTGAATCAAGACCAGTTCGCCGCCAATGCACAAGCCTTCAACGTCAGTTCAGCACCACTTCCAAAGAGCACGCCCGCCGGTCCAGTGGATCCAGCGATTCTGTCGGAGGGGAATCGCTGATGCCACTTAGAAAACTCTCACGTCGCGAGATTCAATCACGACCGCTTCGCAGCTTGCTGACCTTGCTGAGTATTGTCATTGGGGTTTCTGCGATCGTTGCAACTTCGCTAGCCTCGTCGTCTGCCAGGCTCGCTCAAATAGCGATGGTCAGTGCGGTAACTGGGAATGCGTCTTTGGAGATTGAATCGGTTGGCGGGGCATCGTTCGATGGTAAGCCTCTGGAGGCAGTGCTCGACATTCCAGGCGTCGAAGTTGCGTCGCCAGTGATGAAACGATTGAGTCAAATGACAATCGTGGTGGACGAACCGGTCACAACCAATCCTGAAGCGGCAGATTCTAAGTCTACCGATTCCGATGCGACTCGCATGCCGGCATCCACGCACAAACGCCCGCTTCAAGTTCGAGTCCAGCTCATGGGCATTATTCCGAAACTAGATAAGCAAGTACGCAATTACAAAGTAGTTACTGGAGTCGACCTAGCTGATGTAACGGCTGAAGAAAAGAAGGATGTCCCGTCGATCTTGGTGGATGAGCGTTTCGCAAAATCGATTCATTTGGAAGTTGGAAGCAGAGTTCGTTTTCTGACTCGCGATCTCATGAAGGATGCGCGCGTCGCTGGTCTGACCGCTTCCAGTGATGCTAGTTCAGGAATGCAATCGGGCATCATGGTTGCCGAACTGCGCACGGTACAAAGATGGTTCAAGTCGAATGGCAAGATCGACTCTTTACAATTGGTCCTGAAGGAGAACGCGAAACCTCAGGAAGTGAAGAAGTCGGTGGAAGCATTGTTACCTGACGGCGTCAAGGTTCGGGTGCCACAGCTGCGAAGCCAGCTTGCTCAAGAAACCACAATCGCAATGGAGCAAGGGTTGCGGCTTGCGATTGCGTTCGCATTGGTGATCGCAGGGCTGGTGATTTACAACACCTTTCAAATGAACATTGGTGAGCGCCGACGCCAATTAGGCATTCTGAGATCCATGGGGGCTACGCGGAAGCAACTGTTGTGGATGATCGTTCGAGAAGGGCTATGGCTTGGTACTGTCGGGACCCTGCTTGGCTGCATTGTCGGACATTTTGGAGCCGCGATTTTGCGAGCCACCACAGGCAGACTTTTGCAAATTGATGTACCGCAAGCGGGCTGGTCGATTTGGCCCTACTTGGTTGCCGCGATATGTGGCTTGGTGATCTCGTTCTTGGGTGCTTTTTTTCCTGCGGTTCGAGCGGCTCGGATGTCGCCCGCGGAAGCCATGCGAGTGGTTTCGACGGGGGAATTCGGAACATCTCGGTCTGGCTGGCTGGCCGCCGGCGGAATCCTCATCAGTACAGGGCTCGCTTTGCAGTTTCTTGCGATCGCCGGATTCATCGATGTCAGCAACGTGGTGCCGGGCGCGGTGTCGATGATGCTGGGAGTTGTCTTCCTGCTTCCAGGGGTCGTTTCGGATTTGACCTATTGTGTCACCTTCTTGCTACGTCCTATTCTCAAAACGGAAGGCAAGCTTGCCCGACGCCAACTGCTGCGTCATCGCGGTCGCACATCGCTGACCATCGGTATCGTGTTTATCGCGCTTGGCCTTGGGCTGGGAATGGCCAGCACGATTCTGGACAATGTTCGAAACGTCGAGGGCTGGCACCAACGAGCCATCGTGGGTGACTTCTTTGTAAGAGCTGCGATGCCTGATATGAATAGCGGGCAAGCAGCTGAAATGCCGGACGGTCTGCTGGAACAAGTTCGCAACATGGAAGGAGTCAACTTGGTAGACAGTCTCGACTTTGTGCAATCGCGAATTGGAGAAACATCCGTGGTGGTGGTCGTTCGGAACTTTAGCGCCGAATCACAGGATTACTTTGACTTGGCAGAAGGTAATGAAAAAGAAGTGCTCCAGAATGTCCGAAAAGGAGATGTTGTTCTAGGGTCCGTATTGGCGCAGCGATTGAAGCTGCATGCGGGGGACTCGATCGCGCTCGATACATCGGAAGGGACAACGGAACTGCGGATTGCAGGCGTCGCAAACGAATACATCGCTGGTGGCTTAACACTGTATCTGGAATCTAGCCATGCAAAACGCTTGCTCGGAGCAGAAGGGGCTGATGTTATCGTCGTTTACGCTAAGCCGGAACTGAAATCCAAGGTCGAAAAAGACCTAATTCAAATGTGCGATGAATATGGACTGATTTTTCAATCGCACAGCGACTTGATCGGGATTATTCGCTCCAAGCTGAACGGAGCTGTCGGGGTGCTTTGGGGGGTGTTGGCGATGGGTTCGGTGATCGCTGCTTTTGGTCTGATCAACACGCTTGCGATGAACATCTTAGAACAAACACGGGAAATCGGGATGCTTCGTGTGGTTGCCATGACCCGCAGTCAAGTGCGTAAGATGATTCTCGCCCAAGCGGTTATCATGGGATTGATTGGAATTGTACCCGGCGTCTTTGCAGGGGTATGGATCGCCTACATCATCAACCTTACCACGATGCCAGTGACTGGACACGATGTCAAGTTTCAGATCTATCCGTGGTTATTGGTAGGAGCCTTGGCGTTTGAAATGCTGGTTATTCTCGTTGCAGCTATGATCCCAGCCGAACGAGCAGCACGTCTCAATTTGTCAGGTGCCCTGCAATACGAATAATACCAAACTCTTACTTCAGTAATTGTTGATTTGATACTTTTCCAAATGCATTTCGTTTAACCGTCAGCCGTAGGCGTACGTGAATGGCAGTAAGTACGCCTTCGGCTGACGGTTAAACGATTGATTGAACGGCATTGCCGTGAAACGACTAAATCAACAAGACCTTCATCGACAGGTTTTGCCTGCAGTTCGCGTTACGATTTGATTCGTCACATTTAGGACTTCTCCATGAACACAACGCACATTCGATTATCCCACACTGTTTGGCTTTGCTTGTCTCTGTGGATCTGCTCTCAATCGACAGCTTTTTCGCAACAGCAAGCTTCCGAAAAATCACCGGAAGATTCGCGGGAAAATTCGACGGACAAGAACCGAGCTGTTCCAAATGAGCTCGCCAAAAAGGTTGGCTCAGCCATACATTGGGAGAACGACTATTCGGCCGCATTGGCCAAAGCCAAGCAATCGGGAAAACCGATCTTTTGGTATGTGCCATCGATCCCAGGCACCTTTATGGACCGTAAAGAAGAAGTAGACAGATACATGCTGGCAGGGCCTTTCAGCTGGCCGACGATTATCAATTTGGTCAATCAGAATTGCGTTCCATTGCGCACCATTCCAAATCGAACGCTCCAGAAGCAATTTGAACTGCAAGTCTACAAGTTTGTTGAACCTGGCTTTCTAATCGTTCAACCGAACGAAGAGGTGACTTTGCTTGCGAACCGATTAACGACCCTTCATCCACCGCTCATTATGGAGCTTTTGCAGAAAGCACTCGGCCCGAATTCAGACCCCGGTGATGAAGCCAGCGAGTTCCGGGGTTCTGTTTCTTCCAAAGCTTTGAACGACGCGATGGCTGCCGATTGGAAATTGGAAGCCGAACCGCTGCAGAAGATACTCATGAGCGATTCGATGGAGTCGAAGCTGGTTGCTGGCATGTGCGTTTTCAAGATGGGGCGACACGAAGAAGCTCGTGAAATTTGGCAAAAGGCGTCGATCACGCATCCTAATCATCCGTTGGCTTGGAAAGCAGCATGCGAAGCCCAGGGAATTGGGCCTTTCTATCGTGGGCTTGAGGTTTTCGAGGCTTTACCTGAAACCGCAACTCTCGATTCCGACTTGAAAAGAATCACCAGCGCTGCAGCCCCGAAGGCGTACTCTGAGGAACAGATATGGGATCGAAGCGTCAACTTTCTGCTTGGAATGCAACATACTCATGGAGGCTTTTTCGACAGCGACTACGATTTCGGCGGGGAGGATAGTCTGAAAAACGTCCATGTCGCAGTGACTTCATTGGTCGGGCTTGCCCTGATCGAAGCCCTGCCGAAGGCCCCGTCCCCAGAACAAAAATTAAAAATCCAAAAGGCTTTAGATCGAGCGCGTGCTTTTGTCACCAACGATTCGAATTTGAACTTGTTTGATCGCGACGAAATCTTGTGGGCACAAGCGTACCGAATACGCTTTTTGGCCGCTCTTATCATCAAGTCAAGCAAAACCGCTAGGGATGATGATTCAGCAGAGCCTTTTGCTGACGCACTCCAAAGGGCGGTTCAGCAACTGGAAGGATTGCAATTGAAGACCGGCGGATGGTATCACGAGTACGCCAATGCGTTTGTATCAGCAACGGCACTGACCGCACTGTATGATGCGAAAGACGCAGGTGCAGTCGTGGACAGCTCGAAAACAGAGCGTGGTCTTCAACGATTAGCCGCCCAGCGGTACAGCAATGGGGCGTATCCTTATGCGACGCGACGCGAGAACGGACGCAATGAAGGGACCGAGAAAGACCTTGCCGCAGCCGGGGGTCGTATTTCCATTTGTGAGCTAGCACGTCGGCGTTGGGGGCAAGTCAACGAACAGGACTTCACGTTGGCTATCGAAAAATCGATGAAGTACCACGAATTACTAGCGAAGGCTTTGAAGTATGATAATCATACCTCAACCTATGCTTATGGTGGATTCTTCTTTTGGTATGACATGCAAGCACGTAGCGAGGCAATTGCATTGATCAAAGACGTGAACAAGCGTCGCGAGCTGGCAAAGCAGCAAAGAGACTTGATTCTAGGACTGCCGGAAGTGGATGGCTGCTTTATCGATTCGCATGAATTAGGGCGTTGCTACGGCACGGCCATGGCTTTGCTTTCTATGAAAGCGATTGAATGACAAATAACCAATGACGATACCGATCGAGTCATAGAACCAGCAATCTACCAGTATCGCTCGACTACGATTTGCCCCGGTTGATTTTTTTTGTGGCGTTGCATCCCTCGCGCATGAAGGATTGCCTCAACATCATCCAGCATTTGAGGATTACCGCACATCATCACTAGACTGCTTTCCGAAGTGAGCCCAGCTTCGGCAAACTCTTCGAGGACCCCGCTTTCAATTGCGCTGGTGATACGACCGGGGATGGCGCCTTCCATATTGGTTCTTGAAACAACGGGGACGAAAACAAAACGCCCCGGCCATCGCTCTCTCAGTTGTTGCAATTCGTCTTGGTAGGCTAGGTCGGTCGCAAAACGGACGCCATGGACGACAATTATTTTTCCATAACGCTCCCAGATGAAGGGCTCACGCATCATCGCAATGTACGGGGCCAACCCAGTCCCCGTTGCTAGAAGCCAAAGCGTCTGCGAGTCCGGAGCATGTGAAAGCGTAAAACTGCCGGCTGCTTTCGAACTTATGTCGATGCGGTCTCCTACATTTAAACGCCACAGTCTAGGAGTCAGCTCCCCTTCGTCGACCCGTACAATAAAAAACTCTAGTGTATCACCATACGGTGAAGCCACTGAATAGGGGCGATGCAAATGCTTTTCAGGCAGTTGTAGCCCGACTTGCAAAAACTGTCCGGGCTCAAAAGCAGAGACCCCAGGACAATGAACAGCAAGCGTAAACAAACCGTCGGACCAAACGGTCTTTCGCTCGATTTTGCCAGAAATCCAATTCAAAGCCATCGAAATACCATACTGCGGGAGAGGACTGTTACTGGGTACGTCTAACATCCTATCCAAATTGGGGGCAATGATGTTTGCCGCTCTGTGTAATTTGTTCAGGCGTCGTGAATTCAGTCGTTGGTGGACATCGACGTTGGGCGACCGAATCGTCCTGAACTATTGCACACCCTCGCGTCGCACCACGAGGGTTCGATCCAGTATTTCACAAAAAAAGACAGCAGACGCAAACAACCCTCGATCCAACGGCAACTGAATTCGCACAGAATTTTCTCGGGTTGAATTGACAATTAAAGCAGGAGCTACCGAAATGGTTGCACCTGTTATTCCGTTGCTTGCCCGACAAAAATCGCGATGGAGGTCTCCATACTTCCCAGAATCATAATCACAAGAACAGGTAAGCAAACGGCCAACTCCATGAACGCCGCTCCATTTCGTGGAGCATCCATTCGATTGTTAGCTTAGCTGCGTAAATGCATATTTTGGCGAAGAGATATTACCGGGCGATTGCCTGTTTGGCTTCCTGCGCAACTCGTTCCCAAGATTTTTGCGAATTCGTGCGTCGATCTTTGGTGTTTCCTGTTGAAAGCCAAGCGACCAAACTGATTGCGACCCCCACACTTAAAGTGCTCCACACCGTCGAGTAGCAAAGCCGTCCGTCGTCCATTTCTAACGCCCAAGACAAAAATTGGGGAATAGGCTGTTTATTGTGGGACGAAGCGGCAAGCAACATGGAAACAGAGTTGTGGACAATATGGAACACAATCGTACATGCCACCCCCCCAGTTCTATAGGCAAGCCAACCCAAAACCAAACCCATGATCGAAGCTGTTATCGATTGCTGCAGCACACCATGCGACAAACCAAATAGCACCGCCGTCACCAAGATCGCGCGAACGTGCCCGCCATTGCGCATCAAGCCTGCGAACAGAAAACCACGGAAAACGAGTTCTTCACAGACCGCAGGTAACAGGGCCAACACAAGGAGTACATACCAAATCGAGGTGCTTCCGATGATGGCATCGAATTGCGTGAGCATGGCCGTTGTTTGATCACCCAGTTTGTATTCATTGCTTACTGCGGTTGCGATCGCAACATAAGTTGGGTGTAGACAAAAAGCCAGCCCAACAGTCACAACTACATCCATCGCGCGTGGGCTCGACAGTCGAAGCGACTTCGTTACGGACCTGGTCAGCATGGCTGCCATAATCAGTGCTGGACCTAAAATGACGCCAATCTGAATGATAACGGTGGATTTGACGATGCTAGCCCACTCTAGCGTCATGCTACCTAAAGAAAGGCGACCGAAAAAGAGACATATCAAAATGATAAGTCCGCAAAAGAACGACTCATTCACGGTTGGTGTTTCGTCGCGGTGCCTCCAAACGTTTCTGATCCACTGTGCTACAGACGATCGCTCGCTATCGCGGAACATCACACTCTCTGATTCAAATTGCCGCACCGCCCATTGCACGGAAAGAAGACAGCACAATACTGTAATTGTTGCCACAGTCGGCAAATGCAATAATGCAAGGACGTATTCGCCATCCATCATGGCACGTGACATCAAGACAGCCCCAGTAACCGGAATGACACTGGTTCCAGGCGATAAGGTGACTCCGGGGATCATCGGCAACATGACCAATGGCATTCCTACCAAAAGCAAAGGCATAAGATAATATTGCCCTTCCTTGGTGCTCCTGGCGAGACTTGCCACCGCGAGCGCGAGAGCACTGAACATGGCTGAAATTGGAATTACCAAAAGCAGAAGCCAACCCATCGATTGGATTGGAAGAGGCCCTAAGGACTGTACCATCTCAGTCGCGCCCATGTTTGAAAACTGAGTCATGACGATTGCCGTTGTAAAATGCATGCTGAATAAGTTCAGCAGAGCTGTACCAACACTGAAGCCCATTACCGTTAAAAGCTTGCCCCATACAATCTCTTTTCGTCGAGCTGGACTGCACAGCAGTGTTTCTAAAGTTCCTCGCTCTTTTTCGCCAGCACACAAGTCGATCGCAGGATAAAAAGCACCTGTCAGAGCCCATACGAGCATGACGAATGGAAGGATTTTGGTCCAAATCAAAGCCCGTTTCGATTCCGGAACCGAAACATCCACTTGTTTTATCTGAGGCGGATCCAGGACAGAAACCCCTATCGCCGTGGAGGCAAGCCGGTCACGAACAGAAGCTTGATGCCATGCATCTAGTCGATCCGCAAGCAATCGAACCGCAAGCTGCGATTTTTCCCATCGTTGATTGCTCAAAACAACAAGCTGTGTGGAAGTGACTGTACCATCGTAACCTTCCGGAATCCAAATGATTGCATCGGCTTCAACCTTTTTCAGCAGTTTCTCAGCAAGCTTGGCATCCACAATAAAGTGCTGCGACGCTTGAATCTCGGCGAGACTGTCATTGCTATTCTCCAAGATCCGCAATTGATTTAGCGTCTCTTGAATCTCGCCCGTGATGGAAAGTTTTTTCCAACGAATCTGTGATTCGTCGCCGTCAGCGATCAATGGTCGGTTCGTCGGCCAATTCTCATACCCAAACACACCTAGAGAGACATGTTGCTCGCGATGAAACTGAGCAACCTGAAGCATGACCATTCCCATGAGAGGGTACAGCAAGATCGGAAGCACGCAAATCGTAAACATGGTTCGTCGATCGCGTAATTGATCCCGAACCTCACGATGGAAGATTAGTTTTATATGTGACCAATTCATCGGTTTCTCCCATGGTATGAGGATCGAAGGCCAGGAGAAACTCCGGCAATTGGTAGTTCGACCGGTGATCGTTGCATTCGCGAGCCAACATCTTCTTGCATGAGCAGTTCGAAAAACAGCTCCTCAAAGTCATTCTGATTATGGCGGTTGGCGAGATCTGGAAGAGTTCCTGAATCAAGGATCTTGCCCTTGTATACGATTGCGACTCGATCGCACAGTCGCTCTACTTCTCGCATAATGTGGGTCGAGTAGATAATGCATTTGCCTTGATCACATAGATCCAGCACAATCGCCTGAAGCGCTCGAGCCACCATCACGTCCAGGCCAAGCGATGCCTCATCAAAGATAAGCACAGGTGGATCGTGAATCAACGCGCGAGCGATCGACACTTTCTGTTTCATCCCTGTGGACATTTTAGCGCCCGGACAATTACGAAACTCGTCCATTTGTAGCTTGCGAAAAATCTTTTCCATCCGCGGATAGAGATGATCGTTGTGCAATGCATACAGGCGACCAAAATACTCGACCATCTCCCAAGCGCTCATGCGATCGTAGATGGCCGTGTTGTTGGAAACGAACCCGATCGAATGTCGCACGTAATCGGCTTGACTCTGAACGTCAAAATTGAAAACCTTCGCCGTCCCAGAGGATGGCTGTAAAATCGTGGCAAGAATTCGAAGAGCCGTTGTCTTGCCAGCTCCATTAGGGCCTAGCAGGCCAAATACTTCCCCCGCACGAGCAACAAAGCTAATGTTATCCAATGCTTTGAATTCACCCAATTCAGCGTCAGGATAACTTTTGCAAAGATTCTGAACTTGAACCAGTTCCATGGAATGTATCGATTGACGGGAAGAGTCAGGAACTTGGTCGCCAAACAATGACAACGCAATGGTAACTATTACCTTTCAAGGTTTTGCTTTGAGTAGTTTATGTGGCCACAATTACACTGAAAGTACTATCCAACTCCGCCCAGATGATACGATTGGTACAAGTAGGCTGACGTTCTTCACTTCGGGAAAATCTTGGATTGCCTTCTTTTGTTTATAATTCCTTTTCAGATTCAAAAATTATCCCAAACGCGGTTTTCCGAAACTCAAACTCAAAGGTAACCGCAATAGAATTTTTTGCATTTACAAAAAACTGAACTATGTTTCTAGCGAGGCTCATTATAGCGAGCTTTTTTCTTAGCTTCTTCCGCAGTTGAACAAAGAGTTGATCGTGACCAATCAAGTGAATTTTCGAAGTCTTGACGAAGTACTCGCGAACACCCAATTGCCAGCTTTACCAACAAGCGCGATGCGTCTATTGGAACTCTCGCAAGATGCAAAGAACGGCCCTTCAGAGTTTGCAAAACCCATCGAAGCGGATGCAGGTTTGATGGGTCAAATCTTACGCTTTGTAAACTCGTCCTATTTTGGATTTTCGCGTGAGATTGCATCCATACAACAAGCTCTTACACTCGTCGGAGTACGAACGATCAAAAACTTTGCACTTTGGAGTGCCGTTTTCTCGTTAGTGCCCAATCCAAAATTTGGCCCCTTCGATCTAAAAGGTCTATGGCAAGATTCTCTGCGGCGGGCTGTTTTTGCACGCGCTCTCGGACGCGAATTGAAGATCGCGAATTCGGAAGATCTGTTTGCAGCAGCTTTATTGCAAGACATGGCGATTCCGCTATTGCTAAAAGCCCTGCCAGAGCAGTACGAAGTACTAATCACGCGACGAACAAAAGAAAAAGTCCGTCTATCGACGTTGGAAAAAGAGACTTTTGGTTGGGATCACGCACAAGCCGCTGCCGCATTGTGCCGAAACTGGCGGCTTCCAGAAGAGTTTGCAGTCCTGATCGAACGACATCCTGCATTGGATGAACTACTCGATTGTCCTAATCCTCGTTATGATGCAGCCTGCGTTGCCTTGGCTTCGCTGTTACCATCCTGTAAAGATTCGGAATGGGATGAAGACAGCGAATTCTTAGCTGGTGTGGAGAAGATATCGCAGGGCAAAGCTATTGACTTGCACCTACTGTTGTCTGCAGTCGATGTATCCTTCGCTGAATTTGCGCCGCTGCTACAAGTTCTGGTCCCTGATAAGACACTATCCATCTGGTTGGCCGAATCGTCTGCTTCTGTCTAGGCTTCTGCAGATTGCAACCGAAGCTCGAACTCGCTCCCCTTGCCCAACTCGCTTCGGACAACAATGTCGGCTTGCATGGCTTGCACCAAGTGCTTGACGATAGCCAATCCAAGCCCAGTTCCGCCGGCATCCTGGCTTCTGGCTTTTTCGACTCGGTAGAACCGCTCAAACACGCGATCTAAGTCTTCTGGAGGGATACCTATCCCGCTATCGGTGACCTTGATCACGATCTTTCCTGGTTCCGCATGAGTTGAAACGCGGACCCAGCCTCCGGGCCGATTGTAACGAACGGCATTTCCAAGAAGATTGCCGAGAACTGTCCGCAATGATTCTAAGTCAGCCTTTACGCGACATTCTCCATCAACATCTTTGATGTCGATGGAGATATTTTTGGCTCCTCCGATAGTCCGATGTTCTTCAACACATGTTTTGAGAACGTCTTCTATCTTGAGGGTAGTGAGCGGGGGTTTGTCAGGTTGCGATTGGAGCTTAGTGAGATGCAGCAAATCCCTAATCAGAACGTCCAACCGATGAGCCTGTTCACTGATACGTTCTACGAAACGTCGGCTCGCTTCAGGATCTTCCAAGGCGCCTATCAGCAAGGTTTCGGAATAAGCCTTGATTGCAGAAAGAGGCGTCTTCAGCTCATGTGATACATTGGCGGTAAAATCACGACGGGCATTCTCCAGAATCTTCAACCGAGTCTCATCCGTTACCGTTACCAGTATGCCGCTAGATTCCGTATTTCGATCGTTTGAATTGGAGGCTTTTAGCGGATGGGCTCGTAATCTTAGCGTTGCCTTGCTCATTGGAATTTCAACTTCGGCTTCTTCAGGCAACTGATCATCCGAAGTTTTCTGTATCAATCGAACGACGGGTGGAAAGCGAACCACTTCGATCAAGGATTGGCCAAGTCGTACCGCTTCGGATAATCCAAGGAGCTCGCGACCAGCTCGGTTTACAAAAAGGAGCTTCAATTGATGGTCAAAGGCAAGCACCCCGACCGGCATAGCGAACATAACGCGAGACGATTGGTCGGCTGATTGCTGGATCGCTAAAAGACGCTTATTTGCTTCGGACCAAGTCTGTTCCACCACCTGATAAACAACGGAATCTAACCGTTGAAGTGAGGTAGATGCTTGTTTAACTTGAGCTTTTCCGAGACTCATGGAGCATTCTTGGGACCAATCTCTTAGGGAGTCAAGAAGCTCAATGCGTCGATGGCCTGCCATAGAAACCAGCAGGCCGCTAGAACATGAAAGGCCTAAAATACTGGCTGCCAAAAACCAATCCCAGCCAAGTACTTGATCCACGTCTTCCGCCGAAAACCTTCGGATCAGCGCAAGACCATAGTCGGATGCCTCGTCCGGCATCGTGGGCTGGTTCGTCTGATTCCTTGCGATTCGAAGTCGAAGATATTGATTGGGCTCGGTGCTCCAAATGGCTAAAGCACTACCTTGTTTGCTTTGGGTCTGCTGTTTGCTTTGGCTCTGCGGCTCCTGAGATTCAGCCCATACCAACTCCCCTTGGATAAGATGGTCGATCGTGCTTGCAATACGAGCATCTTCCACAAGTGGTACACCGCTAGACTTTCGTTCTGCGAGCGCGCCTGGGTTGGCCTGAAGTATTCGACAAATCGCTTCGAGATCCGAAGCTGCAATCCTCTCTTGAGTCGTTTGCCATTGTTGCTTCTGCAACGAAGATCGCACCGACAAAAACAAAATCGCCAGACCAAGTCCAATCAGAATGAAACCAGCTATCGATCTCCATGAAGTCGCTAGGAGTCCATTTTCAGACACTCCGTTTCTTTTCAGAAATCTAAGGTGCATCGGACTCAACCAATGGCATATGAAGCCAAGCTCTCCAGTGAGCTTCTTGGTTCTCGGTTGGTTTAGCAACCCGAACCAGCGTCCAGCCATTTTCGGGTTGAACTGCCAATCGAATCTGTAGCTCCAAGATCTTTCCTCGTCGAGCGATCAAGCATTTGCAGAAATCGTCAGGCTTGTACAAATTCAGACGCTCATTCCAAACCTCGGTGGTTATACGGAAGCCATCGAAACTGATTAGCTCATCGCCTACCAAAATTCCAGACATGCTTGCGGGCGAATCTCGCGTGACCTTATCGACCATGGCGCGCCCCTGTTCTGCTTTTAAATCCAGTCCCACATAGACATTCCCGTAAACGGGACGCTCAACGGCAGGCTCTTTTTCCTTTTCTTTGTCTTTCTCCTTATCGGAATCACGCAGCTTCCATTCCAGACCATACCATTCTAACAGTTCGTCGTACTCGAGCTCGTTGGTGGAATCAAGTACATCTTCTAGCCATTTTTTTACGGAATCGTCGCATACTTCTGCAACGGCGGCTGCAAAATCTTCGTTGGTATAGCCCGTTTCGCGATGCGTGTTCCATAACAAACGCATGACATCATCGAGCGATTTTTGATCGTCTGTATTTGAACGAATCTTGGTATCCAACAGCATTCCAACCAACGACCCTTTCACGTAATAACTGATACGGCTATTGTTGGCATTTTCATCCGGGCGATAGAACTTGATCCAACTGTCAAAGCTGCTGTCTCGCAGCGATTGCACTAGCCGACCTGGGGCTGTTTGAACGGATGCAATGCTCTTACTGACGCGATCCAAATACTCCTTGGGCTTGAACAATCCTGCCCGGGCAACAATCAAATCGTCATAGTAACTAGTGATTCCTTCGGCAACCCAAAGTTCTTGCGTGTACTGTTCGTTGTTGTAATCATACTGCATCAAAACCTTAGGACGTAATCGACGGACATTCCACGTGTGAAAGAACTCATGGGACACCAAGCCCAACCAGTCCAAGTATTTCGCCTTTTGTCGCTGAGTCCAACGTCCGGTCATCAAGACGCAGCTGTTGTCATGTTCGAGCCCGCCGCCGGACTCGGTCGCTAGGTTCAAAAACCAATACTCTCCATAAGGAATATCGCCCCAAAGTTGTTGTTCGGTCGCTACTATTTTAGCAACATCCTTAACAGCGATTGGCGTGTCCCAAAACGCTTCGCCCCCCAACGTAGCCAGATGATGCATGGCGCCGCCACTTTCGAACGACTGAATGTCTATGGTTCCCAAAACAATGGGGCTGTCCACTAATTCGTCGAAGCTTGAGGCGACTCGAGTCCATGGATCATTCGACTTCCATTCACGCAAGCTCGTGGCAATATTCGGCCAATTGGGCAAGGCATCCATTCGAACTAAGTGCGGATGGTCTAACATGTCCGAACGAGTAAGAAAGGTGGCTGCCCCAGTCAAAAAAGCAAAGTCGCGTTCTACCCAATTGGTCCGAACACTCATTTCCCTACAGTAAAGCGAATACCGAACAACCACTTCCTCCACGGACTGGCATGCAACCAACCAATGATTTTTGTCCGACTTTCGAATGTCTAATTCTTGCTGATTCAATCCGTTGCATGCCGTGATCTGCTCAACCTGACGAGCATATTCACGGACTAAGTAGCTGCCGGGTGTCCAGACCGGCATCATCAATTCAATTTGCTCTTTTCCATCCGTCGGAATCGACAGCTCGATATCGACACGGTGAGTTTCTGCTTGACGAAACGAAAGACGATACTGGACACTCGCTTTTTCGTCCGAATTCTCGTCAGCAGCCATGCCACGATTGACCTGAAGAACCATCAGCAATATTCCAAAACGGAGTAACCCAGCTTCAATGCAATTTCTAGTCCGCATTTTATCGTGTTTCTGATAACGTCAAAGATGTAGGAAGGAATCTATGGTAATCGGTCACCGCAAAGCCGCAGCTCCAAACTGAATTCGACACAAAAATTCGTGACGCGTGCGCGGCACTTCTGCCGATTTTACCCTCCCCTGCCGATTTCAAGGCGCAAATCGACGTTTCCATTCGTCGGATATGTTGGGATACGTTGCCAAGACAAGATTCGCCAATTCCTGAGCGCTTTTCATGTCCCCCATTTGCCGCATCGTTTCGGCGGTTCTCGCTCGCATTTCCAGCCAAGCGTCACTTCCAGCTGTCAAGCCATTGGCCAGCGATCGATACAGCTGAATCGCTTGCTCCCTTAGACTGGAACTCGATTGGAGCATTCTCGCACTCCGGTAGAACCACCAAGCATCTTTGGGATTGCTCCTTCTTTGGTTGAGCAGTTCACGTGTGGCCTTCTCGCGTCTTTCCTCTCCAGACCAGAAGTCGATTGCAATCGAATACAATTCCATAGATCGCCCTAGTTGGTCGGCTTGCCTTTTTCCAATCGATTGTCCGATCGCTTGGCTGTTTTGGGACTGTATTTTTTGCAAACGCTCCACTTCCTTGGCCAGTTGCGCAGGAGCTTCCGATTCCTCGGGCTTACGAATCTGCCTCTGATAATACACTTCCGTTCGAATCCAGCTGAACGCTATTTGCAGCCCTAATTCCCAGGATTCAGGTTTGGTCGGCATTTCGCTGAACTCCCCCCATTCAAGATAGCCAAGGGAAAGCGGGAGGTCCTGAAGGCCAGTTGGCTTGGGAATCCCAGTCGTCAGCGTGCGTGGCCATTCCATGCAACTGTCTATGGAATCGAGCCAAGCGAGCGCCAAGGGTTTTGCATTCAATGAAGTGCTTTCGATGATCCGTTCCCGAAGTACTGCTAGTGCTTCCCGAACTTCAACCCGTTCTTGGTCAGAATAACGAGAACGGTCCGGCCATGAACTTCGTGTCGCAATAGAAATGATTCCGTAGCATGCGAATGCTCTATCATAAGTCGACCATGAAGCCTGGCCAACTCTTGACATGACCACCGCTTGTGGAAGTTGTTTCAGTCGATTGCTCCAAAGCTCCAGAAGCGAAACAAGCTTGTCGTCGAACAGAAAAGATTGTTCTAGTTTTTGCAACGCTTTATTCGCCTGAATTGACTCGGGCCAAGTGGCTACGATCTCAGACAGTCGACCGCGGTAGATCGCGACTCGCTGTTGCCGAGCGGCCAACTGATCCGCTTCGGAAATGGAACCTGCATCGGCCGGCACATCGCCATCCAGTTTCCAAACCGACATCATGGCCGCATCAGGAGCCTTAGGGGAACGTTGGTAGGCAATGGCCGAACGAAAAAACTCACTACGAGCCACATCGGATTGTCCTTGGTTTAAAAGAATCGCGGCAGACTTCATCGCAATTTCTAATGCATCCTTTTCGTTTCCAATGTTACCGGCCGACATTTCTGCTTGATTGAGCTTTTCGATTGCTTTCAACCATTGGCCTCCCGTAAGTAACTGCTTGGCTTCGGTTTTCAACAACTCCACTCGCAAGTTCGGCGACGAGAAAGCGACCGAGGGCTGTGTTGGATTCCCAGCAGGCAAGTCAGTTGGTTCCATGATTGACTTATTGGAAACTAGAAGGGCATCGGCACGCTGTTGCCAATAAGACCCAAACCGATTCCCAATCTCTGCCTTCACCTGAAATGCTAACTGTAGCTGAGCATCTTGCGCTGCGATTTCCTCGGTCGTACCCTTGGAGCCGTTGGAAGAAATGACGAGCCGGTTCGCAAAATGCTCCAAGGCTATCTCGGGACTTTGGAAAGGCCCTCCCACTCGCTCAATCCAACGATCGGATTCACGCAAGTTCCCAAGTTCCCGATTGACCTGCGCCGCAAGTGCTCCGATACCTAATTGCCATCGACCTATCGCCACGCTCTTAGCCGCCGATGCATCTGTAAGTCGACCCCAAAGCTTTTGAAGTTCATCCATCGATTCTTGAGATCTGCCAAGCATGAACAAAGCGTTGCACCTGGCCAGTTCGAGCCTTGGATAGCCAGACCAACTGCGGTTTATCTGCGAGGCGGCTTTGTCAAGCAAATCAAGAATCTCCGTAGCAGCCCCTATTCGCTCCTGACTTTTCAAAGGATAAAAACTCCCCTGCAGCAGAAGTAAATCCGTTTTTAATAGAATGATGTCATTTTCTAGGCTCGTCCACTGCGATGGCGTTATCGTGTCCTTGGAACCCGTTACGCCAGTCCGTAAAGGCGAATTCTTAGCCTGTTGCTGCAGCGCATCAAGTTCGTCTAAACAAGTCCGGATAGTCTGCAACGACCATTCTCGTAGGGCCTCGCGAGTTGGGACTGCCAAATAGGCTGCCAACGTACGCTGTAGAACAAAATAACGACCCCATTGAAATTTGTGCTTAACCCAGAGATGACGTGAGGAGTCTTCGTTTTCATTCACAACAGAACTTGCTTGTTGTAGTGCTTCAGCAATCAAGACCGGTCGATCAAAGACGCTTTCGTTCGACACCGCTCGAGCAGCTAAGGACTGGATGAGCAGCATATTCCAACGGGCAATCAAATCACTCGACGCTTGGGAATTCAAAGCCAATTGCTTCCGAGCCTGACAAATATCCGTTGCCATTTCGGGAAAACCACCTTGAATCAGCGACTGAATCAAATCCTCATCGGGTGAATCCGACGAGGAAAGTGGCCCAAATGCCTGGATATCCGTCGAGCCTAAAGGGGGGGCTCCATGGGAAATCAGAATGGCAAGCCAGCTGGTCAACCACACCATCAACAAAAAGAGGTTGGGGATTTGCCAGTTCCTAGGCTTGTAAGATAGGGCGAAGTCCATCAGGATACAGATGCCCTTTTTCTGCTCATGGACGAACTCATGCACACGACAACCTTTGCTGGTGACTTTAGGACTCGAACGCTTGGCGGCGATTCCGGCTCGAACGCCAACCCCGAGCTCATGAATCGCTATCAGATTCTACTGGACGATCGCAAACTTCAGTGGATGACCTACCACAAATTAGATCGCATTCTTGGAAGAGGTGGACAAGGGGTCGTTTTTTTTTCTACTCGCCTGGGGGCCGACGGGTTCGCGCTCCCGGTAGCGATGAAAGTGTTCTCGCCTGAACGTTTCGGAACCCAAGCGGGCTACGACGATGCGATGGCACGCATTGGCCTGGTCGCGGCCACCGTTGCTCGAATTCAACATGAAAGCGTTCTAAGCATTCATGATTTTATCGACCGCAACCGAATCCGCATTTTGATCATGGAATGGATCGATGGCTATGATCTTCGAGATCTGCTTCGCTTGGAACGGATGTCCAAAATACGAAATCGATTGTCGCAACGTCGGTGGGACTATATCAATAACGTTGTGGTGACCGCCGGTCCAGCTCATGCCCGATTCAAAGCGGGCGTCGCAGTGGCCATTGTTCGAGATTGCTTGGCAGGTCTGGCTGCCATGCATCGTGAAAATGTTGTTCATGGCGACATCAAAACTTCCAACATCATGATCAAACGAACAGGGCACGCAAAATTGATCGATATCGGTTCCGCATTCGAAATGGGGAAACAACCTCAAGTCTTCACCTGCACGCCCGCCTATGCAGCCCCCGAGGTCCTAGAAAACGCCCCTGTCTCCCCCCGAAGCGATCTTGCTTCCTTGGGATACGTTTTGGTCGAATTGCTTTCAGGCCAACCTTGTTTTGCCGATACCGATTCTCTTCGCTCCCTTTTGGAACAGAAACGCTCGCTGCCCAATCGCCTGCACGAGATTTTTCCTCAAGAAGTATCGTGCAATGGTTTGCTGATGAACTTCTGTCGCGGTCTGATTGCTCCGGACCCTTCGCGAAGGTTTCCCAGCGCTGAAGCGGCTGAATTGCTTCAAGAAGGGGCTGCATCCTTCCATCGGCAACTTGTTTTGAGCGATCTCGCCAGCGAATACGATAACGATATCCGAATTTGGATCGAGGAACTAAAGGCTCTCGATCAACAAGATCAACCTTCCGAAGGCTAATCACTTTTCTCGTCCATAGGGCAAAGCAATTTTGTTAGTGCCTTTGCCGACCGTGGACTGCAAACCGCTACTATGGCCTACCAACCGCGCGGTAGTATGCTTGAATCGCGTCGCTAAACTCCGGATCGAATTCGTCCCGATTCCCTTCGATCACATCTTCGGCCCGCTGCTCACGAAGTTGCCCCCAATCTCGATTCAATTCTAACGTGCGATTGGGAAGAACACCGATGGAAGCGGGATTTGAACTATCTTCACCCGCTGTGTCGGATTGGCTCCGTTGTCCTTTCATACCGTTGCGAGACGATCGAGTTGGCGTCTTCGACTTGTTCTGCGTGCTGCTGGCTTGCTGATCTAACCTAGCTTGATTCATCGCATTGGAAAGCTGGTCCGCCGACTGTCGAATCGCGTCTTGCAAGGAACGATTGGAATCTCCTTGCTTCGAATTCACTTGGCGATCGAGTTGATCCAGCATTCTGGCCTTTTGCTGATCGGTCATTGGCCCCCCATCTGAATTCTCATTGGACGACGATTCTCCCCCCTCCGATCCTTCCCCGTTGGAGGGCTTCGGCGGCGTGGAACCCTTGGATGATGCGGACTTGCTATCATCACCACCTTGAGATCCCGCGGCGGGCTTGGGCGGATCGTTCGAACCAATTGCATTTTCCAATTGCTTAGAATTGCCCAGCAGTTCCTCGCTCGCTCGATTCAGGCTGTTGACGGCCCCTTGAGTCCCAGGGCGGTCAAACGAGTTCTTCATCTCTTGGTCCTTGGCTAACGATTTCGCTTGGTCTGATTCCGCAGTGCTTGCTGCTCCCGCTGCCTGACCTAGTTCCTGCTGTGCTTGTTGGAGCTGTCCTTCCGACAATTGCCTGATCGCTTTCGCAGATTCTTTTAGGCTGTTTGCGCCTTCGGTGTTTTCAAGTCGCTGCTCATGCCGTGCCGCTTGATCGATATCGGTGGCCAATTCCCGCACATTTTCCTTGATCTTCTTTTGGCTTTTCTCCAGATTTGCCAACGGCGATGCTTGGCTTTTGGGCTCGGGCAAGGACCGGGCACTTTGGTTCAGTGCATCTATTTGTTTTTGCAGGCCGTCCAACTGCTCCCGCGACTGAGAAGCCTGATCCATTGCAAGTGCGGCTCGCGGGTCCGGCTTGTCAAGGTCCGCCCGTTCTGCTTCTTCTAAAGCCTTCTTCTTTTGCTCCGCCTGTTGAAGCAGTTCTTCGGCTTGCTTGATTCGTTCACTTGCTGAACGGCTCTTTTCAAGCAGTTGTTCTTCCTGAACCGCCGTGTATTGCAAGTGTTTTAAAGCGTCAGGACTTGAATTCTGTTCCTCCAATCGCTTTTTTGCCGCCTCGGTTTGCTTTCGAGCGTCGCTGAGCGGTTGTACCAATTGTTGAGCGCGTTGCTTCGCTTCCTGAACCTTTTGGTTGGCCCGATTGACCGATTCATTTCCCTGCACGATCATCTCATTGCGATTCTGAGTCTGAACATTCTGCATCGCTTCTTTCGTGTTGACTCGCAGCTGTTCGCCTTTGTGAATGGCTTGCCCCACCATGGGCTCAATCTCGTTTTGAACTTTGGCGAGTTCTTGTTTGGCTTTAGCGACTTCATCAACTAACGCTTGTGTGTCCAATTGGAATTGCTGCCTTGGCGTATTCTCATTCATCTGCTGCAAAGCGCCGGACCGCTTTCGCAATGACTTGGCCGCCTGATTCAGTGTTTGGGCTTGTTCATGCTTGCCGGTCGCATTCACGGCTTGAGCTGCTTTCTCGAGCGATCTCGCAGTAAATCGTTCTACCTGCTCGGTGATCGCCTGAGCGCGATCGATCTGAAGCTGCTTTTCCGCAACCAGCTTTGTATCCGCATTTTCAACCTGCAAAGCCAATTGCTTTTCCTCCTTGGCGGCATTCCGCAAGCTGCTGGCAACCGACTCCGCACTGGCTTTTGCGATTTCCGATAGCTCGGACTGCATCAGCGGATTCGTTTTCAATTCGCGTTCTAGATTTTCGAGCAACGTTCTTGGGTCCCGTTGAGCCTGCTCGGCAAGATCCTTTGCCTTTGCGTAATCCTGATCGGAGTCACGGATCGACGGGAACTGGGGATCCATGGCGAGCTCCCTTGCGGCAGAATCTGCTTGACGTTCCAACGATTCGCTCGATGCTTGCTGTTCCAGTGATGCGTTTGCGTCTGGTGCTTTGGCCAGGCTTGATTCCGGAGTGTTCGCTTGCCCCTGATCCATTACATTCTCGAGCTTCGCAAAGTGCTTTGCGACAGCTTCTAATGCGTCGACCGTTTGCGATTCTCGTTGAACGGCCTCGGAAAGTTTGCTTTGCATTTCCGCCTTGCGTTCTGCCGACGGAGACTTCGGTGCGTTGATCGATTCCGCCACCTCGAGAATGGCTTCCTTCATTGGTATGGAAACCGCATCTAACAATCGCAATGCGTTGTCGCTATCGCGAGTAGCTTGGAGCTGTTCGTCCTGGAGCAAATCCTGTCGGCTTGCTTGTTCAATGAGAGCATCCTGTAGTTGTTGGAGCTTCAGGTCCGATTCCATCTGGCTCTTCATCAAGTCCGCCGCAGATTTTAAGGGATCGATCGCCGTTGCCGTTGGTTCTGTGGAATCGGCCTTGGTTTCTTGCGATTCTTTCTGAACTTGCTCTGTCTTGCTTTTTAAATTCTGAGTTGCCTGAGCCGCTTTTTCTGCCAATTCCGAAATGCTCGGTGCGAACTTGGAAAGCGCAGCACGAGCCGCGTCCAAAATTGGTTTGAGTTCGTTGTCATGTTCATTCCACTTCGTTAACAATCGTTGCATGTCATCGGATGCGGATGTCCAATTTTGATTGTTTGGATCGCGGCGTGGGTGAAGCTTCTGGGCAATCCGGTTAGCAAGCTCGCCGTACCGTAATGCATTGAACTTCTCGGCTAAGGGTTGTTCCATTCCCGATTCCTTCATCCACTGGGAAGCAAACTCAACTCGATGAGCTATGCTGTCCCACTGAGTTGCGTGTGACAGCTGGCCTTCCATCGCTTTCCAATCGTACTGCTCTTTCGATCGCAAGGATTGTAGTACCAGTTTCGCCTCCACTGCTTCATGAGCCGCCTCGAGTACATAAAAGGCCTTGGCAACTTCTTCCAAATTCTTGGTTTTGTCTGCATGATCCACCGGGCTGTGGATCCAGTCTTCAAGAACTTTGACCCATGCCCGATGGGCCAACCCCATATCGCTTGCAAACACAGGATCACTAACGCCACGGCGTTGGTGCAAATCTCTTCGATCCAACATCTGTCCGATAGCAGTAAAATGGACACCCACCACCTCCGTTTCAAGGTTCGCTATTCGGAAACCCAATTCCGGAGACCGATCAGGGGTGTTGCTTATCAGGTTATCTCGCACCATGTCGTTTCGCTTCCGAACACGATCCAAGGATTCATGGAACATGGTTCGAAGCGATCCACTGTTGTTCCAAAGTTCGCGTCTGGCATTGTGGATGTTCCAGATAAGATTTCCACCTAGGTTATAGGCCCACCGCTGATTTCTGAGTTCGTTAGCCGAACGCTCGATACGAGTTCGAAGCTGATCGCGCTGCTTTTCGCGATCTTTTTCGGAAACCTCCAACCCAAGTTCAGCTTCGCAAAGATCCTTGATTTCAAGCATCGTGTCGTTTCCCCAACGGCTCAGGTTGGCTAAGCCATCCCGAAGATCCTGGTTCACCGACGGACCAAAGTCTTTCGCCAGCTTCAGGACCGCATTGCAGTACTGTTCTGACAGTTTTTGAGAACGAATCATCGTCTCCAAGCTGACGTTAGGCTTTCGATCCAAAAGAGTTTGTTGGTGGTTCATGAGTCCTGTCAAATCTTTGGTGATTGCCGTTTGCAACTCGAGTCCAATAAACTGGCGATAAAGCTCCAGGACTCGATTGGATTGATCGCATGATAAATCGAAGCACTGTTGAATCCGATTCAATCGCGTCTCGCGTTCGCTTTGGAACCAATCAGATTTCGACGCAATCTCTGTTGCCGTGACCGACAGGTTGGGCGACTGTTGCGAATGAACGATGTACTGCAGATATTCTTTCTCGATGCGGGACACGTTTCGCATTGCCAGCTCCACATCGGACTGATCGATGCATCGCTTCAGATCCCTAACAATGGGTTCGGCCTGTGAGCGAATCGATTTCGTCTTAAGAATGCCCAATTTAGCAGCATCACCAAGCTCCCTCGAGGCTTGCGATCGTTGTTCCGCGGTGGATGCGGGGTTCTTCAATACTCCAATCGCTGTGCGCATTCCCTCTCGTTTTGACGCCATCATTTCGGCGAACTCTTTCAGGGGCGCAACAAGCTCGGACATTCTTTCGAGGCTATCGTAGCGATCGCGATCGTATCCACTGGCCGAAACACTGAACGTAACGACGGATGAATACGATGCGTTCCCATTCAAATCGATGCCTTTAGCGCGGCATTGCAACGTGTCCCCACCCTCTAGCTTGTAATCCGTTATGTCCCAATCCCATCTTGCAATACCCTCGAAGGTGTTGATTGCCGGTGGGGTCGCCGGCCGATCCTCGAGCGTCTGCCCTCGGATGGGGACTTTGCTCTTCGCCAATTGCCAAACACCTCGATTTAGCGACCATTCCAAATCCAAGGACACGACAGGCAAGTTATCTTGGCAGCTGACTGCCAAGCCTATCAGCTCATTCGGTGCGACAACGAAGATCTCTTTGGAATCGGGTGGTTTTCTCCAAACGGTGGAGTCGCTGATCGACCAAGTCAACGTGGCCGCAGCATCCTCCAGGGCATCTATTTTGTAAACAGGGCTAAAAGTATTCTCCAACGGGTTGCCCTGATACTCCGTCTGAGCTTGCAAACGAACTTGATACTTCGCATTCTCCAACACTTCGAAATTTGCTGTGTAGCTCGAAGTCGCTCCAGCTTCCATTTGGCGACCGCTTCCTGGTTCTTCTAGCGTTAACGGGATAGATGTTTTTCGCCCCGTGCTAAGAGACTCCAGCTCAAGCGAGCCAAGCTTTAAAGGTTGGTTCGTATCAACTTCCAATCGCACGCGGCTTCCGGCAATGACTCGGAAATCTCCGCGAAGGTTGGAATTAGTTCGTTGGTAATATTGGGCAGCAATATCCTTAGGAACATAGTCGGGCAAGGTCATTAGGGTGGTGAACATTACAGCTTTCGGACGTGCGAGCGTCTCAAGCTGATGCCAAGCGGTTTCACCATCTCCTGCGCGAACTCGATATCGCGTGGTCGCACTCCCTACGGAAGAAACTACGGAAAAGCGTTTGGGTTGTTCGCTTTCTAAGTGCATGGCGATTTCACGGTGCGACTGCGATGGCTGCCCTAAGCTATCCGCGAACTCCAAGGTCGCTACTTCAACACTACCACCTTCCACCTCGATCAAAAATCGCAACGTTTGTTCACTTGGCACCGCCAGCGAAGACGGACTAGGTTCCAAAATGGCAATACGGACATTCGACGGACGCGATAATGAAACAAACGGTAGCAGAGCTCGAGCCAACCTCTGGGGATACTTCAAGCCGGGGACCGCACAAATCATCAGCGTCACCATCAGCAACATCATGCAAATGGTTAAGCCGCTAGCGATGGTGGTCCAAGGAAGCAGATCTTCCAGTTCGACGCGTCGGACTTCTTTTGCGACATCGCGCTCGATCGCAGACACGAAAGCGTGGGATCCAGACTTGACACCACCGTCCATCCCTCGCAATTCAACGCTGGACAATAAACTCTCGCGAAATCTCGGATTAACTTGCTCAATCGATTGCGCGACTGCAACGGAGTCCGTGGATTCCCAAAACGCGGCAAGTCCAAAACGCCAAGCAACCATCGTTGCAATCAAGTATACGCCGCAACTGATCGACCACCTGACAGGATCGCTTAGCCACCGCATGCTATCCGCAATTACAACAAGCATCGAAAGCAAGGTGATTGTCACGACGAACGCGCAGATCCCTTGAATTCCTCGAAGTAGCGTCCGACGATTTGCAAAACGATGCAAGAAAGCAAGGACCGCTTCATGGTCTTTTGGATTCGTTTGGACGTGAATTCCTGTTTTCCTGAATGTGGATGTAACTTGGCTCATCTTTTGCCCCTTAGATAAGGCCTGTTCTCTTTCGTAAAATCCATTCCAAAGCAAGCAACGTCATAATGGTGGCGAACCACGGATAGCTTTGCCACAGCAGTGTTACCGTTTCGGACCATTTTCCAGTCTGGAATTGCTGAAGCAAGTCGGAGACCGATTCCGCTTGATCGAACGCTAGGAATCGTCCGCCGGTGGTTCGGGCGATTTGTTCCAAAGCTTCGGTATTGCAGGATAACGATGCCAGCTCTAAATCTGTTGGGGACTGAACAAGAAAATCCGTTTCAATCGCCAAGGCGTCCTGGGGAATCCCGGAAGCTTGCAACTGCACGCGGTACCTTCCTTCTGGAAATGGACCCGCGGTCATTCGATAGAATCCCCGAGAATCCGACTCTCTTGCCATGGGCAGTACCGCGTAAGGTTCGTCGTTGCGAAGTAAAACCGCTTGGACGTTCGGGTTGTCAGGGACTTGATTTTGAGTCAGTTTCAGATTGGCCCGAATGGTAACTTGATCGGACGTAGTGATCATGCGTAAGCCCGCATCCAACGAGGCGAATGTTTCGTTGACCGCAAATGGGGTTCGCATGGTCCAGCTACACATTTGATTCCAGAATCGTTGATGGTAGGCGTCAGCGACTCCGTAACGCCATCGCCAAGATTCATCGTTGTTCATGTAAACGATTCGACCCTGCCCGTAAAGCTTCGTCGCCACAAGCACATGCTTGGTGTCAGATGCTTCCTCCGACGATTCCAACAAGGCTTCAGAGCCTGGTGAAAGTTCGCACTCCCGGATAGAACGGGGTACCGGCAGCGATTGCCACAGCGCTTGGCTGGACGGAGTGTCGGTAGCGAGTTGCATAGCAACTTGGTCCATAGCATTGGAAGCGATGGAGAGTTTCGTGAGTTTCGGTTGTTTTGGTTGAGTCAAAGATCGGACTGGCATCAGATCCAGCAGTGGGTCCTGGATCGATGGAACAGTCAGATTGTTTTTGCTGTCGATCAGAATCAATCCGCCACCACTTTCTGCTACGAAATCGCGAATCCAGTTCTGCTGTTCTTCGTTCAGAATACTGATCGTTTCGACGGTCATTAATATCAGATCGTACTCGAACAACAAATTGCGAGTTTTTGGAAATACATTCGCTTCCAAGTTGGGTTGACCGATCGAAAAATCAACTTTCCATGCGATATCGCGAGTCAACGCATTTTTAATGTAGCGTGGTTCCCAGCCCCCGCGCCGATCCAACATCAAGATACGGCTCTGCCGATGAACACCCCAAAGCGATGTTTCGGCATGATTGTTTTCGGTGGAGACTTCCGTCGCATTCGTTTCGATCGAAAAACTCAGGTCGATGGGCAGAGTTGCGTTCTCGGAAGAGCGATTCTGATCCGACTTGGCTGCGTCCACTAAACTTTCAGCTGGAATCTCGAACTCGATATGACGAACCCCTTGATTCTCAGACTCGAATTCCTTTTCCCACACAACTTTTTCAAGATGCTTCACCTTCACACGGTATGGCGTACCTCGTGGGATACTCTCCTTCGCTTCCAGCGATCCGCGAACAAGATCCGTTCGAAAGACTCGCTGCGAATGTTCGATGCGTAGAATCCCCAAGTCATCTGGTTCTCGAGCAGGGCCGACACCGATAGCATACACGGGTACTTTGGCTGCGGCCGCTTGCTCAGCCGCCTGAGCCAAGCTCATTCCTGCATTGCTTTGCCCGTCGGAAATGAGAATCAAGGCCGCTGGCTTGGCTGCGATTTGACTAGCCACACTCTCGCCAAGTTTCGATACCTGCCCGTCGGCGATCAGTGACAACTTACCATTGTCAGGCGTCTCATTCGACGAATCCCAAAGCAAATTGGAGTCAACCGTTTGTTTTCCGGAATCAACGTCGGTTACCGAATACAACTCGATACGATGATCTCGGCTCATTCGCTCCAGCCAACCTTTCGGAGTCTCCGTTTCCGATGACGCGTCTCCCAGTAACCATTGCTTCACGTTCTCGATCCGAGTTCTCGAAACCTGCTCAGAAGCGTCAGCGGGAAAAAGTGTATTGTCGGTCGCCGTTGACGCTTGATCGGAAATGGCCATGCTACGTGAAAGGTCCAGCAACACTCGCACTCGACTCATCTCTCCTTCGTAGATGCGATGATGTAGAGATGGCCCTGCCAGCATCAGCACGATTAAAAAGAAAGCGGTCGAACGCAAGACCGGAAGAAGCCACCGCCAAGGAGAAGCTAAGTACCGGGATTCTCGCCAATACCAACGACCAAGCAAGACAGTACCGACAACGGCAACGATCGCTATCATCCACCAAGGAAAAACAGGATTGAATTGAAGGGATGTCATGAGGCTCGTCGACCTCGCAATCGCGGGGAAAGCCATTGCTCCAAAGCGATCTCCGCAAGAAAACAGATTAGCAAAGCGGTCCAGATCCAAAACCAAATCTCTCGCCCAAACCATTTGCGTTGCGACGAAGCAAACAACTCGTCAACGGTGGCGGCCCAAGATGCGTTCCAACTCTTTGCTAGTTTCGCGACTTCCTGTTGTTCGAGATACTCGAGCTTCGATTCCAGTGACGGTTCGTTATTCGGTTCGAGGCCGAACTGGGAAACAGAAGCGGAGTAGATTCCTGTCTGGAGTTCTTCACTGGCGCCATTCACCTCCTGATTGGTAGTGGAGTCCTCATTTTGCTGCTGCTTTTCTACAGCCACGACGGGGCGTGCGATGAAGTTCCCAAGAAGCCGCATCGATGGCAAGTCGACACGTCCAACGTCGTCGGTTTCAATGGAATCGAACGTTCCATCAGGCTTGGCCAGGGTCAACTTTGTGTTTTTGTCTGCATGGATCGTCCACGTTGTCCCGACAGCCATGTTGCCCTTCGTGGATTGCAACTGCGCAGCATAGGCCACTAAGCGTTGTACCAGGGGGACGAAGACCGACTTCGCGGACAAATTGGAATCGTCGTCGTCGATGGCGGTGCTGATCCATAAGCAACGCCCTTTGCCTAAATTGGACTCGGCGATCCAGGGCTGGCCATCTTCGAATTCCACCGCAACTGACGCACCGAACGGCGGTTCCTGACATTTGGATTCCATTTCCAAGAGGTGACGGTACTTGAACTCAATTTTCTCCAAAGTCCCTTGGCTTGCCCTCGAAAGTTCGCGAATTGGAAAAAAGTCTGTCTTTCGAACATCGAGATGGGCCGAAGTCTTTTCTACTTTCAAATCATCTTCGGGGTTCGCTGCAACTTTCGTTGGTTCTCTTTTACCGATCGAACCAAGACGAATTCCATCCGCATTCACCGTTGGCCAAGCTTGATAAGCCTCTGTATCGACTCGGTCTCCTAAAAATGTCAACAGCCCATTTCCTTTCATAACAAAGGCATGGACGGTCGCAAGTTGTGGCGGCGTCAGGTTCGGAACGTTGCAAAGACACAAAACTCGGCACCCCTCAAGGACTTTTTCATTGAGTTCATCGGGACCAATTACTGTCGTCACGAATGTGTCTCGTCGATCCCGCTGGGAAACAGCAAAGGGGGACAGAGCAAGCTTCAAGAAGTCCGTCTCGCTCTGCATGGCCAGTGCTTTGCGGTCACCGTCTACCAATACAACCCCGATCGGTTCAAATGTATGCGATACGACACTCAAAGAGTTATCAGCCATCAGATCATCATCGCGCAGAATTTGGGCTTTCAAAACATGATCCCCCGCCTTCTTGGGAGTCCATCGCGACAGCATTGTACTTTTGGAATTGGCAGCTACGGAGACTAGTTGTCGATCGATTTCGAATTCGTTGTCCAGCAACACAACCGAGATCGAATCACAATCCGTGTCCCCTGTATTGCTGATGACGGTTGCGATGGGAGTCTCTTTGTCCAGGGAGGTGAGACTTGCGTTCACACGAATCGAATCCACCAAAAGATTGTCGGATGTTTTATTGGTGCGATCAGCCCTCAGGTGTAGCAATGATAGCTCCGGCGCAACATTTTGCTGCGAAAGCCAATCCCCAATCTCCAATCCGGCAATACGCTGTTCCCTGGTCCATTCGTTGGATTGCATGTCGCTAATCAAAATGATTTGGCGGCGAGAATGTGGGCTGTCAGTAAGCCATTTGCTCGCATCCTGCATCGAATCCGGTAAGTTCAACACACCTGATGGAACTTTCCTGGTCGCAAGTCGCTCTAGTTGGTTTGCAAGCTCGTCTGGATTTTGAGACGATAATTTTTCGGGGGTTGCACCTCCTAGAAACACGGAACCAACACTTCCGCTGGGCAGGCCTCGCAAGATTTTGGACGCTGCAAGACATGCTTGGGAAAACCGAGTTGCGTTTCCTTGCCCTTGCTTCTCAGCGACCTGTGCGAACATGGAAGTGGAATCGTCTAAGATCAAGGCAAGCGAAACGGCAGACTGGCCCCCCGTGGCCTGCCATGTTGGAATCAATGGACGGGACATGGCCAGCGCAAGCAAGATGGGTATCATGCAGCGGAGCAAAAGAAGAAGAAGCTGTTGCCATTGGATTCTGCGTGAATTGCTACTCTTGGTTCCAAGGAGCAAATGCATGGCGCCCCAATCCACCGTGGTCGAACGACCGCGATAAAGCAGGTGGATTAGAAGCGGCACTGCAAAGGCAGCTGCGCCGAACGCAAGTAGTCCGTTGAGAAATGTCATCGAACCTCGCGCCGTCGTGCCAGATAACTAGACAAAATTTCGCTGTGCGAGTCACTTGTTCGAACTGGAATCAAATCGATTCGCTGCTTGGAACACCCTTCCAACAGGTGGGATTGAAAGCGAGCTAGATTGTCTTGGTAGATTTGAGCAAGTTGAATTGGATCGACAAGCAATTGAGTCGATGTATTTTCGAGGGAACGGAACATGGTTCGAGATTGAAACGGAAAGTCTAATTCGTCATCGTCCCAGACTTGGAAGACGACAATTTCTTGATGGTTGCTTCGCAGCATTCCAAGGGCCTTTACAATCGATTCAATTTCACCAAAGCAATCCGAGATAAGGAACAGCAACCCTCGACGACGGCAATGAGCCGAAAGGCTTTGAAGAACATTACCAAGATCGGTTTCTTGGCCAGCTTTCGAATCCTCCATCGCTTGAAAGAGAACCTGCAAATGATTGGGACGACTGCGCGGTGGAATGAAAGTTCGAATTTGCGAATCGAATGTCGCGAGACCTACTGCATCTTGTTGGTTGATCAGTAGGTAAGCCAGCGAAGCAGCCAAACGAATTGCAAATTGATGCTTCGAAAGTCCGTTAGACCGCGAGCCCGAATACTTCATGGAACCACTTTGATCCAGGGCAATGACACTTCGAAGATTGGTTTCGTCTTCATACTGCCTGATGTAAAGCCGATCGGTTTTTCCGAATAGCTTCCAGTCAATATTCTTGGTTTCGTCACCCGCAACGTAAGGTCGATGTTCCTTAAACTGAATACTTGCTCCGATCAGATGCGACCGGTGGATACCACCGCTAACACCTTCCACGATACCTTTCGCGAACATTTGCAAGTTGGACACGCGGTTCAAATCGAGAGGAGTCAGCCATTTGAGGAAAGGAACCTTCATGAGAGTACCTTTCTCCTAGTTCGATAGGCTTTTCGGCGGAAGGCTATTCGCTTTACGCTTAGGCAATTCCTTCAATAATCTTGCAATGATCGCATCGGAATCAATCGCTTCTGCCTGAGCACTGAATGTGGGCACAATGCGGTGCCGAAGCACGGGGAAGGCCAATGCTTCGACATCTTCGGTCGACACATGGAGCCGACCGTGCAAGAGAGCTCGAGCTTTACTTGCGATAACGATTTGCTGGCAAGCACGCGGGCCTGGTCCCCATTGAACCCATTGAGGCACCCATTTGGGAACGTCCTTGTCTTTGGGGCGAAGCGAACGAACGACATCCAGAACGAATTGCTTTACATGTTCAGGCAACGGTACCATCCGAACAATCTTCTGGAACCCGAGTATTTCCTGACCGGTCACGACCGATGAAATGGTCCCGTTTGCCGACCCTGTCGTTCGCTCGATGATCTCCGATTCTTGATCCCGAGTTGGGTAGTCGACGATCGTTTGAAATAGAAAACGATCGCGCTGAGCCTCCGGCAATGGGTAGGTTCCTTCCTGTTCAATCGGGTTCTGGGTAGCAAGAACGAAGAACGGTTCCGAAAGGGTGTAGGTTTTCCCGCCGACCGTAACGCAATGCTCCTGCATCGCTTCCAGCAAGGCTGCTTGCGTTTTGGGGGGCGTGCGATTGATTTCATCCGCGAGCAAGATTTGAGTGAAAACGGGACCTTTGGCAAAAGCTAGTTGGCGGCTCCCTGACTCAGACTGTTGAATAATGTCCGTTCCTGTGATGTCAGCCGGCATCAAATCGGGTGTGAATTGGATTCGATGAAAATCCAAACTCAGGGATTGGGCTAACGACCTCACCATCAATGTCTTCGCTAGCCCCGGCACTCCTTCTAGCAAGCAATGCCCACCAGCCAGAATGGCGATTAATAGCTGTTCCACCGTTTTGTCCTGACCAACGATGACGTTGCCGATCTGCTTCCGAATCTCTTGGAATTTTTGACGCAAAAGTTGTGCTTGATGCAATTCGTCGTCGCTGGGCGGGGGCAAAGTCGTTGTCATGGTGATGAAGCTCATTGTGGGAGCGAGGAAAAACGCGAGCGAAATCAAAGAGATCGAAGCTCCCCATTGTACTCAAACTTCGCCGACTACGGGGCTTGGGCTATCGACAGCCGGAAGGCCGATTAGAATTGGGGCTTGTTGCAGTGAATAAGGAAAATCTGGTACGAACATGAAAGAGATTAGCCGTGACGCGTGAGTATGACGTTTGTGGACTTGGCAATGCAATCGTAGACATCTTTTTGGAAGTGGATGACACGGAGTTCGCGACGCTTGGTTTTGAACGCGGGACCATGCGACTGATGGAGGCGGCCGAACAGGATTCCTTGCTGGCACAGTTTTCGGCTCGAAATGAAGAGCTGAAATTAGTAAGCGGCGGTTCTGTTGCAAACTCGGTGATCAGCCTATCCCAATTGGGCGGAAAAGGGGCCTTTATTGGCTGTGTGGGAGACGACCGTTATGGGCTGCATTACGTGGAAGAATTTCAGTCGCTGCACATTAACATGGGAAATCCAATCATCGTGGGGCAAACGACAGGCACCTGTCTTGCCATCATCACGCCCGATGCAGAGCGAACCATGCGAACCTCGTTGGCAGTATCAAGTCATTTAGCAGCAAGGCATGTGGATGCTGGTCGAATCGCGAAATCGACTTGGCTGTTTATCGAAGGTTACGTTTTCGCAAATCCAGAAACCGGCCATCATGCCATTCGCGAATCGATCGCAACCGCCAAAGCGGCTGGGACCAAGATTGCTTTGACCTGTTCGGATGCATTTGTACCGGAAGTTTTTGGCGAAGCATTTCTAGAAGCATTGTCCCAAAGCAATCTGCTCTTTTGCAACGCTCCAGAGGCAAAAGCGTTGACCAAAACTTCTACGATTGAAGAAGCATTCTCAAAGCTTAAGGAAATGGTTCCTAATTGCGTCGTTACCGATGGACCTCATGGTGCATCGATTCGTTTTGAAGGAGCAGAATCCCATGTACCGGCCTTTGCATGCCATCCCAAAGATTTGACGGGCGCAGGGGATATGTTTGCGGGAGCGTTCCTGTATGGAATCACACACGGCTACGCACCCACCCTCGCTGCTCGAGGTGCAAACTATCTTTGCATGAACGTTATTACCCAAGTCGGTGCAAGACTACAGCAAGATGCCAAATCGCTTTGGGAGGATGCCATGGAAGATGGTCGTGCGAATGACGTGGGCGGCTAGAGACCGCGTACGCCAATCTCGACGGTGAGCGGACCGTGCGGAGAAGAGAACTGGAGAATTTCCACATGGGCGCCATGATCGAACCAAACCGAATGACCTCGGCCAGAGATAACGGTCGGCAGCCCAAGCAGAATGCCAGGAATCCTAATCCGATCTTTGCCCGCGCCAGCGATCATGTTGGTCAGTTCGCCAACCATATCGACGACTTCTTCGTCGATGGTGGCTGGTCTGTTCCCCAAAAAGGCTTCTGCCGCAGCAAAAGCCACATCTTGATCTACACTAACCACAATTGTGCCACGCAACGCCCCTGAGACGCCAATCAATCCGCTGCAATCGTACTTCGACATGAATTTTTCAGTTGAAAAGATCCCGATGAGCTCCGTTTCCCAATTGAGCATCATCGAAAAGACATTCTTCGTGCATTCAACGAATGGCAGAATTAATTTCTTTCGCTTTTCGGATAATTCGACAACAGATAGCTGAGGCTGGGCAATCATGGTAAATCGTTGGGTGGAATAGTGTGATGACCACGAATCGAACAATTGCCGACTACACGGTCACGAATTTATCTAGCTTCGCTCGCAGATCATCTGCTTCAAATGGCTTGGTCAGGTAGTCGTTCACGCCAGCTTGGATAGCGGCAATGACTTGCCCTTTTTGGGCCTCCGTGGTAACCATAATGATCGGCACTTGTGAACCGAGTGCTCGGATCTCGACAACAACGTCTAGCCCTGATTTCTCTGGCATGTTCCAATCCGTCAGAATCAAATCAACTGGATTAGCCTTGTAGGCGTCGATAGCCTCTTGACCATTGGCAGCTTCGACGATGTCCGAGACACCGACTGCCTTAAGTGATCGAATGATAATTTTGCGCATGATTCCGGAATCGTCGGCGACTAATACCTTCATAGTATCTCTCTTGCTTTGCTCTGGATGCATCGGTGGATGCTTGTTTAGGAAACTTCAACAATTCTGCCTGACTTGGCAGGACTTCTAAATGTTGGTTATGACTAACAACAGTCAAATCAACTTTGCCGATTTCGAAAGATTTTCTGGGAGCTTTCTAGAAAATGGCAGACCGGAACGCGTCATAGAATCCGCTTTGCATTCATGCGAGGGCCTAGCAATCGCACACACTTTCAATGCAAGGCAGCGGCATTCCAAACTAATACGCAAGTGGTAACGCATACGACCGTCTTCAACCGCAAACTCGAACCGTAAAAAGATTCGTTTGCGTAATATTTAGCGATTGCAAAAGCTTGGCACGATAAGTGAGCTACAGTTGTCCGACGAGCGTACGGAGTATGATTTCCATAGTGAGCCGGAATGACTATGTTTCAGGACGATGAATTGTTGCATGAATTTGTGGTAGAGAGCTCATCGCATCTCTCACAAATCGAAGGGCAACTTTTGCAAATCGAAGCGGGTGGCTCGGACATCGACGTGGATCTCGTCAACACCGTTTTTCGGGCAATTCACTCGGTCAAAGGTGCAGCAGGTTTTTTGAGTCTGTCCGTCATTAATTCTCTTGCCCACAGCCTGGAGAATGTGCTCAACATGGTCCGGAACCAGGAACTGGTTCCAACATCCATGATCATCAATTCCCTCTTGAGAGCATCCGATAAGTTACGAGCGCTGGTCGACGACATTACCAACAGCAACGAAGTAGACGTTTCTAACTTTATAGATGAACTTGAAGCGATTGCAAACGGCCAAACTGAACCAGAACTAAGTTCCAATACAGGTGATTTTGTGGCGGCGTCGCCCTCAATATCGCCACCCTCCGAGGTAGGCCTAGTCTGCGAAACGGAAGAAGCATTAGAAGACCTCTCTGATAGTGATAATGCAGATGCATTTGCTTTTCTCGATGTCGAATCGCTTGTCCTGGTAGTAGATGAATCGAGCTTTGAACAACCTTTAACATTCGAAGCCTCGATTACCACATCCACCGAAACCTCTTTACCTATCAAAAAAATGGTGAACGGTGACACAACCACAAAATCCATCAAGCCAGTCAAGTCCAGCGGCAATGGTTCGTCTGAGACTAAAGAAGCGAAAGCTAAGGCTACCGATTCCATTGTTCGAGTCAACGTTGCACTTTTGGATCGGCTCATGAATCTTGCCGGTGAGTTGGTTCTTAGCCGAAATCAATTACTACTTGCAGTGAGCAACGGTGTTCGCGAAGGTCTAGAGAGCATCGCTTCACGCGTAGATCAAGTGACAAGCGAACTGCAAGAGACCATCATGCAAACTCGGATGCAACCGATCGGAACGGTCTTTAGTCGGTTTCCGCGAGTCGTTCGAGACCTGAGTGCCAAACTCAATAAAGAGTGCATTCTGGAGATCGAAGGCAACGAAGTCGAAGTGGATAAGACGATCGTGGAAGCCATGGGGGATCCACTTACTCACCTTGTTCGCAACAGCGTGGATCATGGTATCGAACTTCCAGAGCGACGCGCTGCGGCTGGAAAAAACCGAGTTGGCGAGATTCGACTAAGAGCGTTCCATCAGGCTGGAAAGGTCTGTATTCGAATCGAAGACAACGGTGGAGGAATGGATCCACAGAAATTGAAGGCGAAAGCGATTGAGAAGGGCTTAATCAATCCGGACCAAGCCGCAATGATGTCGGACAATGAAGCCCTGCGATTGATCTTCGCTCCAGGGTTTTCAACCGCTGCTCAGGTCACAGACGTTAGCGGACGCGGAGTTGGGATGGATGTAGTACGAACCAACATTGAGCAGTTAGGCGGAACTGTTGATATCGAAAGTAAGCTTGGCGTGGGATCCGCAGTTCATATCACACTACCGCTAACCCTTGCAATCATCCCTTCCATGATTGTAGGGTGCGTTGGGGAACGCTACGCTATTCCACAGGCGAGCATTGCCGAACTAGTACGAGTCCCCGAAGCGGAACTAGCGTCCAAAATTGGAAACGTTCACGGAGCCGAAGTATTACGCCTTCGAGGTGCCTTATTGCCGCTCGTTCGTCTCGACAGTGCTCTTGGATTACGCTCCGCTGCAGACATTGGAAGTCGCCCCAAAAGCGCGAACGTTTTAGTCCTGGAAACAGGCCAAATGCGTTACGGTCTGGTAGTTGATTCCCTGTTTGACAATGAAGAGATCGTCGTCAAGCCTCTTGGAAAGCATGTAAAAGAATTAGGCTACCTGGCTGGAGCGACGATTCTAGGAGATGGCTATGTGGCATTGATTGTGGACGTCGTTGGTATGGCTGTTCAGTCCAACCTACGCAACATTGAAGCCGCTGTGTTGGAAGATGCAGAGAGAAACAGGGGAGCGAAACTAGAAGAAACTCACCGTCTATTGTTGTTCGTAAACCATCCTTCCGAACAATTCGCGGTTCCAATGGACATGGTTGCTCGAATCGAACGCATTAAGGCAGCAGAAGTCCAGATTGTTGGCCACCAAAACTTGCTAATCTATCGTGGTAACTCGTTACCATTGATGCGAATCGAAGAATGCATGACAGCCCTGCCGCCAGAGGACGGAATAGAAAACCTTTTTGTTGTAGTCTTCCGAATAGAAGGGCAGGAAGTTGGATTGATCACACCATGCCTCCGGGATATTCGCGACATTGAAATGCGAATGGATGCAACCACCCTGCGAGAGCCAGGCGTCCTTGGGTCAACAGTAGTGGATGGTACAACAACTCGACTGTTGGATATGGTCGAAATGGTTCGCCACAAACATCCAAATTGGCAGCAACCCCAGGGTGTTAGCGAATCCGAACAACCGGAGAAGATGCCAACGATCCTACTTGCCGAAGATTCGGACTTCTTCCGAAACCATGTGAAGCGAACTTTGGAAACAGAAGGATTCCACGTCATCGGGGCAGCCGATGGAAAATGTGCTTGGGAGCAACTGCAAACCATGTTCGAAGAAATCGACTTGTTGATCACCGATATCGAAATGCCACGCATGAATGGGCTCGAGCTTGCGAAAGCAATTCGCGCCAACAATGCGATGTCGGAACTGCCGATCATGGCCCTAACAAGCCTGGAGAGCGATGACGATCATACCCGCGGAGCTCAAGCAGGAATCGATGAGTATCAAGGCAAGCTTGATCCGAGCCGGTTGGTGGAAGCGGCTAGACGGATGACTGGATCGGTTCTTCAACGATCTTAATGAATGACGAATTGGTAATCGCTTGAGAACACACCAGGCTGCCAACCCACGGACAATCCTAAAACAAAATCAATTTCGATACAACTGAGTATATACATGACGAACCGTAAACCTTCAGGAGCTCAGCAATATACGACCTTCTATTGCGACGATTCGTTGCTTGGATTGGATATTAGTTGCGTTCAAGAAATCAATCGGAATCAAGAGCTGACTCGAGTACCTTTGGGACATCCCTGTGTGCGCGGCGTGATGAACCTGCGGGGCGAGGTGGTTACGATCCTGGACTTGAGGATTTTAATGGGGCTGCCGAAAGGTCCAACGACCAATCGCAACCGAAACTTGGTACTGAAATGCGAAGGCGAAACCTTCGGCTTGTGGGTGGATGGTGTTGCTGACATCCTTGCAATAGATCAGAACCACATTACCGCCCCACCATCGAATCTTGCTCTTGGTGAAGCACGCCTCATTCGTGGTGTCTACCAAACCGAGCATGCGCTGGTAATGCTCGTAGATCCAAAAGAGATTCTGATAGCATCCTTGTCAGGCATCCGAATCGCAGCCTAACGAACTTAACCCGCCAATTCTACATATTTCCTCGTTTAGACTCAATGTTCCCTCTTGTAAAGATTTGCGTGCACATATGAAACTTCGCGGAAAATTACTGGTGTCTTTTTTGACTTGCAGTATTGCACCCATGGTGGTTCTCGGGGTAGTCAATTACCAAAACGCTCGAAACGCGGCTAGCCAAGTTCGTGATCGATCGATAGCAGGATTGCAAGAATCGGCAGAGAACCGATTGGTCGCAATCTGCAATGTGAAAAAATCGCAAGTTGGCGATTATTTTCAAGAGGCAGGACGCCAGATTCGATCCCTAGCTCGCTCGCCACAAATGGGCGCAAGCTCGCGAAGCTTTAATCAAGGCTTCCGATCATTTCTTGCCGATCGACAACTGAGCGACTTCAAAGTCAACGATGAAAAGCAACCTCTTCAGACCTACTATCAATCGGTCTTCCGAACTGAGTTTTCGAAAAACAATCAAGGCACGACAGTTAACGAAGCCGCGATCGTGAACAAACTTAGCCCCACTGCGATCGCACTCCAGTCCAGCTTCATTTCCAATAATTCCAATCCGCTAGGAAGCAAGCAACGACTTGATAATACGCCATTCAACACAAAGTACGACACCTTCCATAAAGCGAATCACCCATATCTTCGCGATGTCTTGGAGCAATATGGATTTTACAATATTTTCCTAATTGATTCGGAGACAGCAGACATTGTCTATTCGGTCTTCAAGGAAGTCGATTTCGCAACCAATCTGGAGACGGGCCCCTACGCCAAAACAAATTTGGCCGAGTGCTTCCGTAAAGCCAATGCGCTTAGCACAGACGATGCACCTGTGCTTGTTGATTTTGCCCCATACCTTCCATCTTACAATGCCCCGGCATCCTTTATCGCTTCCCCTGTATTCGATGGAGAACGACGCGTTGGGGTCCTGGCAATCCAAATGCCGATTGATCGCATCAATCATGTGATGGACCTTGGGGACACCATCGGCGAGTTGGGTGAAGCTTACCTCGTCGCTCATGATGGACTTCCTCGGTCTGACAGTAAATTTGACAAGAAGAACAGAACGATCGTCAACGCGTTCTTGAATCCGTCGCAGGGAAAAATGAGCTCGGATGCAATTCAATCCGGCATCGAAGGGAAAACAGGTATCATTTCTAACACCAACTACATGGGTACAGAAACGATCGCAGCCTTTGCCCCAATCGATATCTTTGGACTGAAATGGGTGATTGTCACCGAGGAATCGAACGAATCTGCTTTGGTAGCAACAGATTCCATATCGGAAGTGACCGACCAAGCTCAGCATTCGCTATTGCTATGGGGAGTCGCTTTGACGCTACTCTCTGCGGGTGTGGTCCTACCCTTCGCATGGTGGATCGTTCGCAGTCTGGTTCGACCCATCCAAGCAACGATCAACACACTCCGCGACATTGCTGAGGGAGAAGGGGATCTGACACGTCGTTTGGACCAAAATCGAACTGATGAATTGGGTGAATTGGCGAAATGGTTCAATTCCTTCGCGGACCGAATTCATGATGTCATCTGCACGATCTCTTCGAACGCCAAACAATTAGCCGCAAGCTCGAACCAACTGCAAACGACAGCAACTCAACTGTCTGATGGGGTGACTAGCAGCAAGCAGCAATCGGCCAGTGTCAGTGCTGCGGCAGAACAAATGTCGATGAACATGCGAGAAGTTTCTCAAAGTACGAACGGCATGAGCCATACGATACGGGCGGTTGCGGCTAGCGTTGAGGAAATGAACCAAACCATCCGCGAAATCGCTCGAAACGCTGAGAAGAGTGCAAGCGTTGCAGGTGAAGCAGCAAGCCTTGTCGAAGTCAGCAACAATAAGATTTCTAATCTTGGCGATGCAGCGGATGCGATCGGTAAGGTGATCGAGGTAATTCAAGACATCGCAGAACAAACCAATCTTCTTGCTTTGAATGCTACCATCGAGGCAGCCAGAGCGGGCGAGGCAGGCAAAGGTTTTGCGGTTGTGGCAACAGAAGTCAAAGAACTAGCGAAGCAAACAGCCGCAGCCACGCATGATATTCGAACACGTATCGAAGCCATGCAGTCTTCGACAGGCCAAGCCGTTGACTCGATCCGCGAAATCAGCGATGTGATCAACAATGTCAATGAAGTATCCAGGACCATTGCATCGGCCGTGGAAGAACAGAGCATTACAACGCGTCAAATTTCAGATAATGTCAGTACCACTGCCTCGGCTGCCGAAACAGTTGCACGAGGGGTTTCAGAAACTGCCATGGCTAGCAGAGAAATCACGCAAAACATAGCACGTGTTGATAACGTCCTGATGCAAACTGCTGAAGGTGCCGATGAATCACTGAACGCTGGAAATCGATTGAGCCAACTTGCAGAAGAAATGAATGGTTTGATTGGGCGTTTTCGGACTCGGGAGAGCCGTCCTAGCACGACACATGCCTAGTACATGATCGAAAACCAACGTGGGTTTCGCGTCCTTCGCAGGGATGATATGCGACAAAGTCGCATATCGCTCTGCGGTGGACAGTAGTCTGCCCTAAGAATCACCAATCGCCCTTGAAACAACTTCTATGTCCATAAATACTCAGGCAGCAAAAGATCAGAACCACTTGCGCGTCCTTGTAACGGACGACACAGCGCTTTACCGCCGTGCGATTTCTGAAATCCTTTCGACCTTGGAAGATGTTGAAGTTGTTGGAGCCGCGTTTGATGGTGAAGATTGCCTTGGGATGGCTGAAAAACTGAAGCCAGACTTGATTACTCTCGACATTCAGATGCCTCGCCGCGATGGTCTTTCCACGCTTCAAGAACTTAGAAAGCGTGGAATCAATAGCGAAGTCGTTATGGTTTGCTCAGAAACCTTGGAAAGTGCCAACCAGACACTCTCGGCTCTTCGCATGGGGGCCTTAGATTTGATCCTGAAGCCCTCCGGTTCCGATACGTTTACCAATAAACGCAATCTTGAATTACAGCTTAGCAAGCAACTTCAAACCATTCGCTTCAAAAAGTCCAGAAGGCCGCTGCGATCATCGGGATCTGACCTTAGCTCCACTTTGTCAGCTTCGCTAGGGACACTTAATACGACGACTCCTAAAACAAACTTGATGCAAGAAAGGACTTTTGTAGGGCAAAACAATCCAAAATGCGTTTGTATCGGTATTTCCACAGGTGGTCCTCAATCGTTAACAACTCTCGTCAAAGGATTGCCAGTTGACCTGGGTGTGCCAATTTTCATTGTTCAGCACATGCCGCCAGTTTTCACCAAAAGCCTCGCAGAGCATCTCAGCTACGCCACAGAACTGAACGTTTCTGAGGCCGTGGATGGCGAATTTGCAAAGGCAAATCACATCTACATCGCACCTGGCGGGAAGCAAATGAAGGTGGAACGAAATCTTACCAACATTCAAATTCGGGTAACCGACGATCCACCAGTGGGTGCTTGCAAACCAAGTGTCGACTACTTGTTTGAATCAATAGGGTATTGCTATGGTCGCAATACTCTTGCGATCATTATGACCGGAATGGGAAGTGACGGGCTTGCTGGCTGCAAAATGCTCCATGCCAGAGGGGCCCATATCCTCGCACAAGACGAAGCTAGTTGTGTTGTCTATGGCATGCCCCGACAAATAGCAGAGAAGGGCTTAGCGCATGAGATCCTTGCGCTCGACATAGTTGCAGCTCGAATAACACAATTAGTAAAGAAGTAAAATGAGTCAGTCACCGACGACCAATCAGTTCGAAGTCATTTTTGACTACATCGAACAACTTTGTGGTATCGCACTTGACGATAGCAAAGCCTACCTCATCGAAGCTCGCTTAGGGCCGCTTGTGAAGCAGTACGGCGTGCCTACCGCGTTTGACTTGACCACGAAAGCAAAGTCTCCAAATGGAGAGATGATTCGCAAGTCATTGGTAGAAGCCATGACGACTCGCGAAACATACTTCTTTCGAGACAACAGCCCTTTCGAGGCATTGCAGTTTAAAGCGTTGCCCGAATTGATCGACGAAAAAATGAAGGAGAGAAAGCGAACTCTTCGAATTTGGTCCGCTGCTGCAAGCACTGGCCAAGAAGCCTGTTCAATCGGCATTGTTTTGAGCGAAATGATTCCTGACCTTCACTGTTGGGATATTCGCATTCATGCCACGGATATTTCTGAAGCTGCTTTAGCTCGCGGTCGCTCCGGCTGCTACACCAAAATGGAAGTGGAACGCGGATTGTCAACCCATTACATCAAGAAATACTTTGCGGCGGTAAAAGAGGGCTATCAAGTCGTTGACTCAGTTCATCGGCTTATTCGATTCCAGCAATTGAATCTGCTAGCCCCTTTTTCATTCAGAGAACAGTTCGATATCATCTTTTGTCGCAACGTTGCGATTTACTTCAACAAAAATGTCAAGATCGATTTGTTCCGTCGCATGTTGCCACTGATGCCAAAGTACGGATACTTGTTCGTTGGGGTTTCAGAATCCTTGTTCGATTGTGGGCCAGAATTCAAGGCGTTAACACATTGTAAAAGCACCTTTTATCAACCCAATTTGTCAGTCCCCCAAGGTAGCAACAGTTCAGCAACGACATTGCCAACGAGAGTGTTCACAGGAACAACGCCCAGCGTTAGCCGTAGCACCGCTGCGGTTGGAACTGAGGCTATAACGTCGGGCAAGGCGTTTTGCCCACCTCGACTCTACCGCGACGAACGAATTGAACCAACGGGAAAGGTATGGTAACGGGCAAGGTATGTTCAATCAAAAATCAAAGTGGGCGTTGCTCGTTTTAGCTCTGATCGCGATCCCACCGGACAGAAATCTCCTGGCGCAAGACGGACAAGTGCACGGGGCGAGCATGGATGCGATGTGGGGGTACAAAGCGCCTGCAACCTACCACGTTCTTCCAGTTCCACCCAAAAGCCATACTCTGCTTCGCACATCTAACAAGAATGCTGGGCCCGCTGTTCAGTTGCAAACAAGGCAAACTGACGCCTATGCCTACGGCTGGTTTGGGACGCAGCCAGCGCCGAAATGGTCGCGTCAATTTGGCAATCGAAATGCTTATACGCAATGGACGCTGAAGTAGGTATTCGACGCTATTCAGGGCGATAAATCAAACGACCACAACTAGGGCAAAGGGTGGGTTGTCCCATCCGAAGTTTGTCTAAGATACGTGGGGTCAGACCCGTGTTGCAGCCACCACACGATGCATCGTCCAAGGCAGCCATCGCATCCTCGCCACGGCTGGAGACCAGCCTCTGGTAGTCGACCATGAAGTCCGACGATAGTTCTTTTTCCGTGCCTGCAAGATTTCCTTCAACCCGAATCAACTCCTCTTTCAAAGTTGCGATTCGCTTAGCCACGGTGCTGTCTACTTTTACTTTGTCCACTTCGATCAGCTTCAATTTTTCTTCATAGTCCCTCAAGGAAATCTGGAGACTGTCATTTTCCTCCAAAATCTCAAGAATCTCATCCGAAAGGACATTGTTGGCCTGGGTGTCGGCCGCAATCTGTTCCTTAATCGCTTGAAATTCGCGATTGTTGGTTGCGGAATTCATCTTTCCTTCCCAGTCATGGATTTTTGCTTCGCGTTCTCGAAGCTGCAATTGCTTTCGATCAGCATCCATTCTTTTTTGTTTGATGGTGTCCCGACATTTTTGCAAAGCATCTTTTGCGGAATCAACTTGGATTTGAGCTGCCTTGACTTGTCGAGGGCCACGCTCGATTTGGGACTTTATCTCGGCAATCTGCAATAAAGTTTGGTGTAATGCCCTGACAAGGGTGTCGCTAACGTTCATTCGAATTCCAGGTAAAGAAGATTCATCCGACGATTTTCTGTGATTAAACCACAAATACCCACAGAAACCAGCCTCATATCTCTATTGCGATACGAAATGCAAGTAGAGACAATTATGATCCGGTCGGGACAGACTTCGCAACAAATGGGATGGAAATGGCATAATGTCAGTGGCACAACCTCAGAACAATCACTTTCGTAGCAAATTTCGCTGGGCCTTAGGATGTATTTTGGCAAGTATGCTGGCTCAGTCTGTTGTAGCTCAGGAACCTTTGAATCTGGAGGAAACGTCTGAAAAGTCCGTTGTGGCTCCGGACTTGGAAATGATCTACGGAAAAACAGAAACGGCCAAGACGCCCCAAGACTACTCGACCATTATTGAGTTTTGCCGAACGGTGGTTGGAGACTCGATGCGGCCTCAGGAAGATCGCCTCTACGCGAGAACGCTTATGAGCTGGGGTATGAATCGCCGAGGCGAAGCCCGCAGCGATCAAGCGGCGATCATGGTTCGGGAACAAAATTTGGACGAAGCAGCCAAATTGGATGCAATGGCCCGCAAAGACTTCGAAACCGCCATCCAGCTAGACGCAGCGCGTTGGCGAGCGCATCACAATCTCGGCATCACTCACGCCATCCAAGGCAAAACGGAGGAAGCCATCGCCAGCTTTTCACAGACAATTCGACTGAATGCAAACTTCCCAAATGCCTACTTCAATCGCGGTGAAATCTACTTTCGTACCAATCAGCTTGAAGCTGCGTTAGGCGATTACAATCGAGTTGTCCAGTTGTCTGCGGATGACTCGTCCGCCTTCAGTGCGCGAGCTCACACGCTTTACGCGATGGGAAAGACCGAAGAAGCGCTAGCGGACTACGAAAAAGCCCTGACCCTTGCACCACAGTCCGTCAACGCGGCAACGGAATACGCAGATACCTGTCAAGCCTTAGGAAAATGGAAAGAAGCTTCCAAGGCTTATCAACAAGCCATGCAGCTAGACAATGAAAATGTTAGAACTCTTCAAAATGCCGCTTGGATGATGGCTACCTGCCCCGACGATTTCTATCGGAATGGTAATGCGGCCCTGAAAACCGCCAAGCGAGCAGTGCAATTGGCTTCGGCAAGTCCTAACGCTCAAGTGCTAGATGTACTTGCAGCAGCCCAAGCAACCTTAGGGGACTTTGAAGCCGCACAGAACTCCATTGCCGCCGCATTGCGTTCAACAACCGACCCAACGCTTCGGGCGGAGCTGCAAATGCGCGGCAGACTGTACCAAAAAAAGACAGCCTTCGTTCAACCTAAACGTTAAGCGATCATCCAAAAGGACTGGCCGAAGTCCGTTACACCCCGACAAACCCTCGCTCCCTTCCCGAAGCTGTGTTATTTCAGTCGCGTGCAGAAAGCATAGATCGACGGCGCAGCAAACCAAAGGAGCGAGCGATGAGTCGCTACGGAGACGATTCTCGCCATTCTCCCATTGGAATACTTGTACTTCAGGTAATCTGCGGTCAACCAAATTCTTCGATCAAATTCTTTCGCAAGCATCGCATCCAATTCCGACTGACTAAAGCCAGCATGAGCCCCAAACTCATTCCGAAAACGGCCAGTCAGTCGGTCCTTCCAATCGCGGAGATTGTCAGCCAATTTGTTCGAAAAAGTTGCTTCCCATTCGGATTGCTCATGTGCTCCGACGGAACTGGCAAGTCGATGCCGGTTAGGGGTTCCGACGAAAAGCCAGCCATCCGGTTTCAACACACGAGCTAGATCTGTCAAACTTGCTTGGGGGCGGTCAACATGCTCGATAACGTGATGATAGAAAACTGCGTCAAAGGAATTACTCTCGAAGGGAAGGTCGCAAACACTTCCGATCTGAAAGCGAACGCTTGGATGTTTTTGTAGCTTCTCGGAAACAAAATTCTCCACATCCACAGCATCAACCTGCCCCCCTAATGACTGTTGAATGGCTACTGCTTCGTGCCCCGCACCACATCCAGCAACGAGAATTCGCGGAGCTACCAGATCACCACCAGCAAGCATCTTGAGACGCTGACAAAAAAATGAAGCTCCAGCATGTGTCTCAATTCGGCTCGATGGTTCAAAGAAGGTATCGACGGGATCGAGTAGGACTGTGCTCATGTTTCAGCTCTGGTTCGCGCAGGACTTGGATCAGGAAGGTGCAACGAGTGCACTTGATATCGTGTTCGAACCGTACCACGCCAAAATGCGGTTAACTTCTAACCAAAGTTTGCAGACAATCGGTTTGCTATAAAAGAGTAACGATTGAAACGATTCTTCTTTCTAGGTAGTCCCATCCGCAGCCCGCAACAACGAACAAACTCGGCATTCAACTTCGAAGAACGAGCTCAAAAAACGGGGCAATGTCAAAAGCCTCGCAAGGGAATGGCGTATAAAACCCGTTTTCGTAGAACAAGGAGAAATAGAGAGAACTCCAACGTCGTCAATGTAAGCCGAAAGTTCAACGGTTTGCTTTAAGGCCCTTTTTTCGGAAGAACCATAGCATGTAGAGACATAACTCCCCCAACCGTCAAAAGAATAAACCCAACCCAATTGGGCGGACGCAAGCTTTTCTTAGGAGAAGCGACCTGCATGTAGACGTTCGCTGCTGCGTCATTGCTGGCAATGCTCGCCCGTTGAGAGAACTTATGGAGTGCCTTCGTACTACTCTCGCTCAGAACGAAGGAATCCACGAGCCGAAATTGCAATCCTAGCAGAAACAGAATAACGCCAAACATAAAGTATCGGTTGCGATCGATGTCCATAATTCTTAAATCACAAAATGAGACAGAGACGGTAGCGGAAATAACTGGGAATGATAGCTCAGCTTGAATCTTCGACTTGCCAAAGCGTCATTCTTGAGACTTCCGCCCTGATTCAAGCTGCGCAGGTTATACGTATTGCACAGGCCGAACGATTGCGTGGCCCATCAAAAAATGCTTTGAACCTGAACAGCTCGAAAAAACGCTTCGAAAAAACCTTATTTTGTTCGCAATATTTTTTCCATCTTGCTTCCTTTTTGCTAACTCGTCAACAAGCTTATCCAAGTACCTAATCCGCTGCATTAAAGGATTCTCGATCTCTTCAATCCGGTAGCCACAAATCACACCCGTGATCAAGAAGGCATTGGGAATCAGCTTGGCTTACTGAAAGAACTGATCGTTGTTCAGTGCTGATCGTTGTTTAGTGCCACCCACCTACTTGCGATTGATCGTTGTTCAGTGCCACCCACCTACTTGCGATGGCTGTCTATGTAGGGTATACTGTCGGCAAAAGGAGATTCGCAGATGCCAAGACCATTACGTTCAGCTATTTTCCGCCCACAAGAGA
>Ga0247837_1000801_pt1 | contig 68012 bp, 49 predicted proteins | sample LaCtaG_2_FD_187115 | JGI IMG/M metagenome (GOLD analysis project Ga0247837, IMG submission 187115) | Freshwater microbial communities from meromictic Lake La Cruz, Castile-La Mancha, Spain - LaCruzMarch2015_14.5m | ecosystem: Environmental > Aquatic > Freshwater > Lake | place: Spain: Castile-La... | reverse complement strand
TGTTGATAGAGGCTTTAGGAGCGTAGAAAGTCAGGTTGATAGTAGCAGTGGAGAACGAGGTGAAAAGCAGGATAAAAGAGGTCAAGCCTTGCTTCGCTAGTGCTTCTCTGCTTCCCGACACTGTCATTTCCTCCGGAATATCAATGGCAACTATGGTGGAATTGTCTGTGACTATCAATTGGCCCAAAGGGTCGAACACTCCCACTACCAATGGTCTGTCGAACTTCTGGCCTGTCACTCCTTGCACCGGGGGACTAATCTCCACCAAAGTGTCCGGGTCAAGGAGACGGAAATGGTGGGGAATGGAGGCCAGGGGGTCCCCATAGAGAGCTGTGTTGTTAGCATAAAAGTTGTTGTGCTGTAGAGGCATGGGGCCTGTCCAGCTCACACAGGACCCAGCTTGGTCTGCAGTGTTTCTGTGGAAGGTGCTATTGGTAAGGGTAAGCAGCTGAGTAGCACTGCGAAAAGCCACTGCTCCCCCAACTACAGCCCTACACTCTGTAAACTCACACTCAGTTATAGACACAGAGTAGTCCACAGTGCTCAGAACTCCCCCAGTAGCCCTCACTACACACTTCTCAAACTTCGACTTTGCTACTAGCATAGTTCCCACTCTGCCCTCTGAGGCCTTGGCTATTACTACCCCGCCCTCGTTGGCTGAAATATCTCTAAATACACAGTCTGAAATGATAATGTTGGGACAATCCAGGCAGTCCAAAAAGCCTCCATCCGGCAGCACTGCAGTCCCTTGTTTCTCGACATTGACCAGTATATTCGTGACAAGGGAAGATGTGATTGAAACAGAGGAGTTCTGGGCCACTATAAGGGACATGTCCAGGTCTCGAATAGTGCAGGAAAGACACACCAAAGTAGACTTCTTGAGACTCACTATCCCATGCTCTGTACTGGCAATTTGTTCCAAAGTCACATAAGTGAGTTGCAGCCTACTCTGGTCTATCACATTCGCCAGTGCGCCCACAGTATTGAAAGACATGTTGGCGAAGGTGAGGGTAGTGAAGGAGGCGGAGGAGTGGGACAGGTAAATGAGGGAGTCTGAACTGGTCAAGTTCACTACTTCGCCCTGCTGAATGTCTATAGAGCTGCCGAACACACTGAACAGATTTCCAAATCCGTCTCTGACTATCAGCTCCCCGAAGAAGGCATTTCTGCATATAGCTTACACTTGAATGCTAAAATGAATCAAAGCGTCAATCTTACACCCCAGTATTTCCGCTTTATCCACCCTAATGTAACAATTATTCCCCTTACTAAGCGCCACAGCTGTAACATTTCTAAGTCTCAACTCTCTCACATGTACTCTACTTCCTGTAGAGGGAGTAATCAACGGTCCACTCAGCACAGTGTCCTGCAGACTGCACTGCTCCACTTCCAACTTCCCTCCAGATGAGATCTGGTATACACTTTTCCCTACAGGGAAACTCATGCTGGTATTGTATACTTTGCATTTCCCACTTCTGATCATTATTAGAACAAAGCCGAGTTGTCCTGAGAATTGGCTGTTCTTGAGGGTAAATGTGCTGCTAGAACTGTACAATATGGGAGTGCCAGGATTTATTAGGTAGGTTTTCAGCCCGTCAATGACCAGTGTTGACGTTATAATACTCATAAAATTAGTGGAATACAGTATTGAATCGCCTATAAGCACAGCAAACCCAATTATATTTCTGAACTCTATTTGGTCCAAATGGCCTGAAATCTCATTGAAAGTCCACATCTGTCCATCCGATTTCATCGTATCCAGGAGCGTATTTCTCATATAAACGATGCCGAACATGACTATGCCCACCACATTTTGCTGCGCAGTGCCGTCATACACTCTCAGTCCAGTGGAGTTGAAATCTGAGAAAGCAATATAGAAAATACCGCAGATATGGGCAGTGTAGGTCCTTAGTTCACTATCTGAGAGTTGAATAGAGGCGTATTCTGCGCTGATTAGAATGCCTTGAAGGATGGAGCCCAGATTGGTCATGTTGAAAAGGCGAAGAGTGGAGAGGAACACAAAGGAGGAGGAAACGCTTTGGCCTGTAACTGCGAGTACAGGCCCGCCAGATATATGCGTGAAATTGCTTGAAGTTACTTCTAGTATTCCTGTCATGTCTAGGAGTATGAGTGGACCCTGACAAAAAGCAGCACTGCAATTACTCATACTAAAGTTGCCGAACCACAGTTTCCCTGTAATTAGCTGTATTTCCTTAGAGAATTGACACTGTTGGAGGGAGAAGGAAAAGTGACTGAGAGCCAGTTGGAAAGCAGCTGTCGAGTGGGCCTCGAAACTACATCCCGAGAAAGCTATTGTGAAAGTAGTGGAGTTGGAAGCAATGCCCAAGTTATTGGCTAAAAGGACACTGCCTGCCTTCTCTGCTCTGTTCTCTTTGAATTGGCATTTCGATACGAGTATCTGAGTGGGTTGGTTTCCACTAGCTGGATATATGAAGAAGACAGCGCCCATTTGGGCTACATTGTCCTCGAATACGGAACTTGTCACATTGAGTAGTCCTCCCGACGTTAGTAGCGTAAAAACTCCCTTCCTATTGTTTTTGACATTTGAGTATAAAACAGTTACATGTCCCCAGACATATATCGGCGCAGACACGAAATCCCTCAAAGTGCAGTGGACTAATGTAAGAGTTCCTTTCACGTTTAACACATAATCAGTTATGTAGTTAGAGGTCAAAAACGCATTCCAAATAGTCCCACTTCCAACTACATTCACTTTCCCTTCCACCGAAATAGTGTTCGAAGAGGCATCCAAATAGAGGTCATTCGACACAGTCCAGGCAGGAAACGCAGAGGAGGACTCCAGAGCGATGTAGGCAGAAATCTGAACTGAGGTGGCTGCAAGGGCGGATTCCAGGGTGGGGAAAGGCGCACAGTCACTCCCTGTGGCAGGAAACACAGAGGAGGCTGAGTTGACGGTAAAAGGCTGGGTTCTGGAGCCATCTGGCAGGAAACAGGCAGAGGTCAGGGCAACGACGAGGAGAAATAATTCACTTTGCATAGTGTATTCTATGGCTGAGGACTCAGAACTCTAGCAGTGTAGCTGTAGCAGCTGGTCTCTGCAAACACGTGAACTACTAGAGCTGCCTGAACGTCCCTCTTAGCTGGTAACTACGTGGTCTAGCCACTGCATCCACATAACTACCTTCGATGTTCGCACTTGCTTATCTTAATTCTCCCAAATTTGCAGTTTTCAAGTCTCAAAGATTTCCGCCTTCGCTATCCAGCACCTCAATTCGACTGCTGGAAAGCAAAGGGAAAGGCCAATACCTACTCAGATTATCACTATTCAGCAGATATCCAGAGAATAGTGAATTTTAGCAGCAGAAATCAGAACTAACTAAGGAGAAATGAAAAAAAAAATCGTTGGAATTACTAGTTTCTTCGATACTTGAAGTTTATTTTATTAGCTTTTGCATGTATATATACGTGCAACGATGTTTTTATCCGTTGTATAATGAAAGTCACCAGTAACTGCTCCACTCCCTACTCCACAACGCCGGCCTAGATTTGTAAATCAGCCACTGGAGGTATGCAGAAATTTAGGAGTGCTCGGACAAAGCTAAGCTTTTACTCGTATTAGTTAAACTGGGTATTGCGCTGGCGATAGGCTTGGGATAAGGCGTTATACAGTTCACTGCGCTCGAGGGACAACACAGACAAGGCAAATCATCCAACAACTCAGATGCTGCTTCCAGCAGGCGCCCTTTCTGTGCAGTATATATCACTTCCTGACAATACGTGACACACCGTATATCTTCCGAATAGGCACTCAGTACTTTGGTGACTGCACCTCTATAGGCGTCCTAAAGGACTCTTCTGGGTCTCAAATGTGTTGATGATAGGGGAAGTGTATAGGGGTGCATTTCATGTGAACACTACTGTGCATGATTTCTTTTCATGTATGCAGACCTTGTTGAAACATTAGCTCGCATGCCTTAGTATTGAGGTAAGTCCATTCATAAACCGGAGTGTCCTGTAATTGCTCTTGCACTAACGCAGTGAGAATTACTCAGATATAGTACATTTCTGGAGCAAAACACACTCTAACACCCAATTAGTCGAAGAAGGATATAGCGTTTAGTCTCTAGGTATGAACAGACTGAGTGCATTTCCAAGCAAGCTTCACCTCCTTCCCAGTCGGCAAGGCCTCTTCTATCCTAACACAGTCCTTTAGCTTTCAACCAGGCCTGCTGGAACTCCTCAGTGCTACAGCAATTAAGGACTTTTGCATACAGCAGTGTTATTTGGGTGATATACACTTCCGCATTGCAAACCTGGATGAAAAATCGGATAGTGGAGTTGGTAACGTTCATTAACGTTGGAGGGAACTTAACTTCTTCAGACTGGGTCATAGACTTGCTGCATAGTAGGTCTGGCTCCTTAACCAGCATTCCAATTATTAGGTCCTTTCGCAGTGCAGAACAGGGCAATGTCCAGTCTCACTCTTCGTCATGGAGCCGCTTCACAAAGAAGCAGCCCCAGCTTGTAAGTGTGGGCTGTTGGGAAGATGTTGCTGGCTTCACGGGATTCCTTTGCTATGCGCAGGGACCGATGCAGTCTCAGTTCCCCTCCACCTAAGGGCGGTCTGTATTCAGAGCCTCCAACACGTGGAAGATGCGGCAGAGTTCTCTAATGTCTGCACTTCCAAGATGTCACAGGTGTTGGGGTGCTGTATTTGTGTTGAGTGTCTGAGACGTCCTCACTTGCACTCCTCTGCTCTGGACATTGAACAATTAAGGCCGCGTAATACTTAGGTGGCTAAATCGAACGTAATCATTCTGACTCCAGCACTCGAAGTTATTATGAGTATATCAGGCCTGTTGAAAGAGTTATGCTAGGGTACCGCTGGGCCTACTACCACACTGTCCATGTTGATGCAGTAGCAGTTGTCCTCTTCCACGATGTAGTACACTCTGTCGTCTAGATTCACCACAGACTGAAAGTTCTGCACCAACACATCCTATATAGTGGAGAAAACGCTTTTAGGATAGCAGACCCATTGCCGCATAGGGAAACGACTTCTTTGAATAGCCACGGATTTAACTGAATTCTGGCTTGGACGGCAGAAGTGTCCACGTGTGACCTTGCAAGTCGTATTTCTCACATGAATTGAGTTTCTCGTTGTTCACGCCCCAAACACATGCACAGTGTGACTGCTTCCAAGCCAGCACTCCGTGGTAAAACCAAGCCCTCTAGATCTTCGTCTGCTCGACTCACCTGTTCCCCACAGCATAAGCTGTTTTCCAAGCACTTCTCAACATACCTCCTCCGCAGATGAATACACTTTCACCTTCCAATACCACCCACTCGACCTGGATGCGCGAGAGGAATGGGCTAGGCTGCTTCCAAGCCCGACTTTGGAAGTCGAAGAAGCGAATAAAGGACTCAAGTGCACTAACGGAGTCTGGCTCAGATGCCCGGATTTCCGACTTTGCACCGGAATGGGCAGGATTGGGTGGGGGACCCGAGGATCAATTGCACAGTGTCGGCTGAGGCAGTAGACGAGTGTCTGTGAACTGGCAGAAGTGATGGCCTCACGCTGACCGAGTTCGCAAACCGCCAGCTGGGTTGCCATACCAATATTACCTCCCACCATTCAATCCATCTCTCAGTCCTCCCAGTACTACAGTTCGACGTTTTGGGCAGGCTTAGCCAGTGACTGCCAGTCCAAAAGCGCTAGTGATAGGATACTGAGACTATCTGCTTTGCGGTTAAACTCCAGCAGTCCATGGTCTGCCCAGCCTCTTCCCCCAGGGACCTGGCCAGGTTGTAGGAGTTGTCCATGTAAACTTGATGACCTGCTCCCTGCATTATCTCAATATACACACTTCCATAGCACCTGCAGTCCCCGTAGTAAAAACCATTGGCATAGTCACAGCTGCTCAGCTAGAGGCTTACGCGCCCAGCTCTAGGATCTTCGACAAGGCGTATTTACCGCTGCCTGGCAAAAGAGCTATTTGCTCCGAGTAGTCCGTCACAGCAGCCGACTCTCTTCCGCCATTGCTGGAACCGATTGTGCGTATATCTCCGACCAATGAGCCAGAAAAGGGCCCATTTAGCGCAGGATGTACAAGGAAGACTTGGATTTCTAAGAAATGCTAAAAATGCCTGCCGGAAGACTGGATTAACACTACCTGCAAGGGGAGTGGGTGGAGGCAAAGCAGTACTTTCTAGAGTTGGAAATGGCGATACAGCGCAGAGACTGACTCTGCAGGACGCTGCTGGCAGTGATGGCTGAGAGACAGGGAACTAACGGAGAAGTAATTCTAACAATTGATAGTCATTATTACCTCAGACTTAGCTATCAACTCGGCTTTGGTTAATTCATATCGCTAGTCACTATGGTATCTTACAATATGTCTCGATCGAACTACCCAAAGGCTGGAAAGCAATCAGAGAAGAAGACAAACGCTCGCACTAAGGCAACAGGTGCAGATGAGAGGGCGTCACTCATCCCCTCAGCTCCAGCGTTTGATTCTACTTCTATCTCAAGGCGGGAGAAGTAAAAAGAGAGCAAAGCAGATCTGAACCCAGAGTTCCAGCTCTGAGGAAGTGAGACTCAGCTCTCTAAATCTCTGACAACGTTCGAGTCCAGAGTGAAGCCAGCAGCCTCGCGCCCAAAACAGCTTGGAGTAAAGCCTGGCCCTCCAGGGTCTGCGAGCCAAGCATCTGCACCCAACGCAGAATCTGCTCTAGACGCAGTTCGGAAGTTTTTCTTCCCTCTCAAGACTCTGATCCAAACCCAAATCCCAATCCAATACCGAAATGGGCCGACGTAGCCAACTTGACACCATCCAGACAGAGGAGCTCTGCCATCGAACAGGGACAACGTAGCGCTGACCAAAAAGCCAGTATAGCGATGTTGACAGCTGTGACTAATCGGCATAGTCTTGAAATCTCCGCGATGAGGTATCCCTTATAAAAATGATGAAAGACCATGAGGGTTTGACCAGCCGAGTATCAGGCGGATGACCTTTTCAAGGAGCTCGTCAAGCTACGGGGAGCCAGAATCAGTTTTCCTGAACCCTCTGCTATACCGACTTCTCCTCGCAGCCGCATTCCAATGACGCAACCTGCTGCGCACCTCGCAGGCCCGAAGACTGAGGACAAGGCAATCAATGACTTGAGAAACATTGGTTTAGAGCAAGATAAGGCGCTCAAGAGACAAGGCGAGGAGATCACGGCTATCGAGCAGCTAAATGAAGGCCTGCGGGGAGACAGACCATATTAGAGCAGAAGACATCACGGATGCAGGAAGAGATCGAACAGCTGCGTAGGCACTAACGTCTCCTTGCTGTACTAAGCGTGGTTCTCGGTTCCAACAATGGACACTGCCCTACCCACTAGAGGGTTATTAGGCAATCACTGCAATATGACCAGCTCAAAGCCAACGCTCACAATTACCACCACGATGCAAGTTTCAGTACAGCCTCGAACATCCCATCGAAGACAGTCCTATTTACCAAGTCCGTTCAGATTAATCGAAGACTATGAGCAGCTCAAAGAAAGACATACTGTTATCTCCCCATCCATCAACAACTCGTAGACCAAAGGCTGATTTCTGAGGAAAAAATTGATGAGATAATGGATTTCGAATTCTTCGCCGAAATAATAAAAAACTGAAGGAGTGTTCATGCACAATTCTGATATACAGTTAGCATTCGGGAGCTAGGGAAAAAGCTTTATTCGCACTTGAGAGATGCCAATAACAATTCCCTCATTAGATAATCTTTCATATATTGCAGCCTAGTAGAGGCGGAAATTAGCTAGTCTATGGAGAGGTTTCAAGGGTCTCCTTGTTGTCTGAGCGACGAGATCTGATTCATTTCTGATTGAAGAAAGTCCATTTTGCAGCTTTATGAGAGGCCATATGTAATGTCCTTATTTACCATGACTCATCTCTCCTGTTCCTACCTCCATAGTCCTGACTTAAACTCACTGCGGTAATTGAAGTTACAAAAAGGTGGAGAGATCAGTGCTCTGGCAAATATCGCCTCCCATCGACCCAGACCAACCTACAGCAACACCCACCTCCTGAGAGCAATCAACTGAATCGTATCGCTTGCTCGCTCGAAGGCTCAAGCAAACTCGAGTAGTGGTCGAGTTGGGAATAGACGTTAATGAAATCTGAAAGACTGCTCTGCTGAGCCTAACAGTCCACTGTAGCCTCAGAACAGGTCCTCTGAGGCAAGGCAAAGCCGACAGTGGCGAGGGACAGGCGAGGCACTGTCAGTGATCTGCCTCCATTGGTAATGGGGAAGAGCTCTAGTAGCGGCTCTGACTACCGCCGGCGGCACAGACACAAGCATCACTCCAAACACCACAAGAAGTCGCATTCAGGCAGTAGCAGCACTCCTTTCCGCCCTCCGGTGGCTATCAGACGTCCGCGCATTTCCAACTTCGACAGGCCTCCTCAGCCTTTCGAGTTGATGCAGGTCATCCAATCCGCTGAAGAACAAGAACAGCCCAAGCCCACGCTGGACCCTAGTATCACCAAGCATGCTCGACGCATCTTCATTGGCAACCTTCCCCCTGAAGTCAGCGAAAAGCACCTGCGCACGAAACTGAGCAAAATCCTCGTAGACTGGGGCGGAATCACCGAGCCCGGAGACCCCGTCGTGCACAGCTTCTACTTTCCCGAGTACAACTGCCTCTTCATGGAGCTGCGCACTATCGAGGAAACCGAAGCTGCACTCACACTGAATGGGTTCGAGTACGTAAGTCGCACATAGGAACGGAACCGGCTGGAAGTAAGACGGCCGGCGGATTACGCGAACAGGGAAATACCCGTGGATGAGCACATTACAGTGCCCAGGCTGAACCTCACGAAAGTGGGGCTGGTGTCTCCCTTCGTGGACGACGTGCAGAACAAGATCTTTATCGGAGGCATTCCCCCTGATATGGAGGACGAGCAGCTGCGGGAAATGCTGTCGCCCTATGGACAACTGAAGGCATTTAAGGTGAGTCGGGACCGGGATGAGTTGCGTTCCAATGGGTACGCTTTCTGCGAGTACCTCAACTTCGACGCAGCAGAAAGGACCTGCCTAGCCCTCAACGGCACAGTCATAAGTAAGTGAGAACCAGGCGGCAAGACCTTACTGGTGCGCAAAGTCATCAGTCCGCAGTATGAACAGGAAATAGTCGACACTTCACTCGGAATATTCAAGGGCGATGGACCTGACTTCTCGCTGATTACGCAGTACCCCGGGGGCACCATTCAACCCAACTTCGAGACCATTATGTACCGCAACCGACCCATCACAGTGGCCGAGTTCTTCAGAGCCAAGCAAACATTGGAAGTCTTGCAGACGCGCGCAAAGGAGCAAGCGGCTTTGAGGGCTCAAAGGGAAGCGGAGCTCTTTGCCTCGGGCGTAGGACCTCCAGGACTGGAATACGACCATAGAGGGTATGAGGACATCCCCGGACTATCAGGTCTGCCAGGCATCACTGCCAATCTGTTCCACTCGCTGAACTACCTGATCCACCCAGACGGCGCCACTAATGTGATCTGTGTGTTGGGGATGGTGGACATAGAGAGACTCATATTGGATGAGGAGTTCACGCGAGTGTACGACGAAATAATGAAGGAATGCATGAAGTACGGCACTGTGAACAACCTGATTTTACCCCGAGAAAGCGAGGGCTACTTCGGCTCCTGCATAGGCAAGGTGTATGTCGAGTTCATCGATGTGAGCTCAGCAGTCCGTGGCTGCAACATGATTAGTCAGCGCAACTGGAAAGGAGCGAAGCTGAAGGCGATGTTTTACGACCAAGGGAAGTACATGCGGAACGAACTAGCCTAGGGCTAAAGTACAGGGTGCAGCGCTTCTTCGCTGGAGCTGCAGGTGGAGGCTTCTGAGATTCTGCTCAGTTGTTGGAAAGACTCGTCTTTCGCCAGAGGGTTGCAAAGAGGACGACTGGGCGGACGCTTAAATCCGGGTGAGGGCGTCTTCTTGTATGGTAGGCCGAAGAAGTCAGGGCTTGGACGTCTACGAGTGGTCGAGAGCGATGGTAGAGTGAAGATGCGCGCAAGCTCGTCCTGGACCTGCTGTTCCTCTCGCGAGCTGGACTCCTCTCTTGGACTTCGCACCGGTTGGAAGGGGTTGGGACGCTTGACTTTGATGGGCGGCAGGGCAACTGTTCGGATGGGTCTGGGCGCTGCCAGTTGGGCACGACTATGCATTATAGGCTAGCTTTCCCACACTACGGATACTGGTGTGGAGGGACTAGAAGTCTATAGCTACTGCGAATTGCCTTTGCTGCTAAGCACTAGCTCTCCGTTTTCCATATTCAAAGCCGAGAGTATCGCTTCGTAGTTTTCTCCGCCGCCCATCACATCCAGCGCCTCCACAAATGCCATTTCCAGGGTGTAGCTCTCCGGACTTTCCACATCATTGGCCACGACCCACACTTGCTTATGGTCAGTTGAGACTTCCACGATGAAATAACGCTCTGAGATGTTAATGCCCCGCTTCAGTACTAGCCGCTTTTCATGCGCTAGAGGAGTCAGTGTCCTGCTGCGGTGACTCTTGGCAGTGAGGTTGTTCGATACTAAACTCTTGCTGATAGGAGGAGTGGGTGTGAGGCCTCGTTGGCGTGCGGAACTGTTGCTTTCCCTATAAGACTGTGAGGCAGCGTAGGGATACTCACACCTCAAACGCAAGGTTTCTTCATGCCGTTTCTGGTCCTCCTCCCACTGCTGCACGTTGTAGGAAGCCGGTTTGTCCTGCAGTCGCTTCAAAATCGCCTGATTTTCCGCAGTCACTCTCAGCAATTCCCGCTTGCGTAACTCTCTATTGAGGCTTCTAGGCCTGGGCAGATGACTGTCCCTTGTCTTGGTGTTAAGTATTGAAGTCATCTTCTCCAGTAAAATCCGGTTTTCCCTTTCGATCTCAGTGAAGCGGTCCTCCATCAACTGCTGTCGCTTGAGTCTTGACCTTAAATGTCGGAACTGAGGGGGAGTACTGGAGTCGATGGACGCCTTCATACCCTTTAGCTTGCTCAGGTGGATTTCACGCTCGTGTTCCTCCCAGCGCCGGGCTAAGATCTTGTTGGAAGTGGGGATGGCTCGGAACATACTATGGGCGACTGTTATTATGTGGATGCAGGAAGGAACTGAGTGTGGAGGTTTGAAAAAGAGTTGAGATTGGCTTGACTACAGGCTTTATTGGGCTTCTCTGAGGTTTCCACTGAGAAGAATACAGCGATCCTGTTGCTAACTGTCAAATATATGTACTGAATTCAATTGTAATCAGAAGGTGAGAGACCTAGTGAGTGTTTGCAGGCCCGAGTGATTTGGCCTTAGCAGACATAGGCAACGAAAATTGCATTCCTAGCTTCCCTCTTCGTTATTTTCAGATAAATATGTCTGCAGGTTGGTCAGGACGGATAACAAGGCCAATGAAAGAGTCACTTTAGCTTCCAAGTCTCTATTCGTCTATTTCCCTGCATCCATTTAAAGAGCGCTGCGACTCGCGCCCGAGAAGGACAGACTGCTATTGAGCGACTTGCCCGGAGAAAAGCCCTTCGCAGGGCTGCGACCTTTGCGAGGTGAAGCCAGGGAGAAGCTCGCAGCATCTGCCTTGGTCTTGACAGTGTACTCCTGCAAAGTCTGCTTGTTGCGAGTTGTGTGTCCTCGCAAAGTCTCCATCGTTTGGCGAAAGAACTCTTCCATGTCCTTTTCTGCGCGAGATGTGAAGGTGGTTAAGCGTTGGTGTGTGTGCTCTCGGAAGCGAGAATAGGAGCTGTCGCAGGTCTCCTGATGCCCCTTAATACGTGTCTGCAAAGCTTCTTGTTCCGCCTTCTTTAGTGCTTGTTGCTCTTTCAAACGCACCTGATAGTCCTTTATTTCCGCGTCTGTGGTTGTCCGGTAGTGGTCAAAGTCGTCCTTCAGTGTATCCAATTCAGTCCGCGACTGTTCAAACTCACTCACTAGTCTTCGGTTTCGGTCGTGCTGCGAAGCAGTAAGGGTTAGAAGCCACTGCAGACAGTCATGCGTGGGCAGCTCATTCGCCTTCATCTTCTTGTGACAGCCCTTCGGACACACCACTACCCGAAAGTCGCATTCGTTCAAATGAGTGTGGAGAGCTTCCAAGGGAGAAGCGTGGGGACAGGCCTCACTGGTGCATGCGTAGGAGGTGTATTGGCAAGTCCTCTCGTGAGTCTCAATGACACTTGCTCGACTCACATGCACACAGCCGTGCTTCTTGTACTTACAGCACAGCATCAGATCTGCAACTTTGGTCTTCAGGTACTTCGTGACCTCCACACGTTCCGATTCCGGGTGCTCGCAGGACTCAGGCAGCGGCGCAGGGGCTTGCAAGCAGGCCTGGCAGTAGTAGGATTTGCAGAGTTTGCACTGGAGGGGGTCTTTCAGCACGCCATCACACCGCTTGCAGATCAAGTCGTCAGGCACTTTCGCTCTTTGAAGTCTCCAACGTTCGTATCCCATTCTAACGAATATGGACCGGGGAGTGGGTGGGTCGGAGGAGATTTGGCTGTCTCAATGTGATGAAGGTGAGGAGATAACTAGCAGTTCTATGGGAAACTGGACGTACTTATTTCCCCAAATGTCTAATCGCTTAGAAGAATTAAGCCGATTTTAGACCAGTTACAGGACACTTTAATCTTTTGTCACGGACTAGTCCGGCTAAAGCCATTTTTTCGTTCCTTAGCAGTTGATCAGAGACTCGACAGTACTGAAGTCGGCACTGGAAGCCACATAAAGCTCGTCTTCTCATAATCGATGGTAATATGGGGTCCTGCAACTTCGACTATCAGAGTCGTATGATGGCCCTCACCGAGAAGATGTACTTCACCCCGATTATACTCGGTCCCCGCAAGAAGCCAAAGCGCAGACACGACCTCGAATTAGGCAACCGAGCGAAAGCCCGCTCAGGAGACGCCCAGCACGCCCAAGGCCTCCTAGCTTGGCTTAAGACCCTTCCCCTTTCCACCAGAATGCAGGTGCTGGCTGATAAGAACCCGTGGCTTTCCGCGGTTCTGAGACAAATGTTCGTCCGCAAAGTGAAGGAAGGAGACGGACTTTTCTCCTTCGCACAGGAACAAATACGACCATTTGAGTCCACAGCGTTGGACGACTACTTCAAGTTCCAGCGCTTGACCAGCGACTCAGGGTTCACACTGGGGTTCTCCCCAGCTTCGCAAGCGGAGAGACTGCTGGAGCAGCAGCTACGCCTTTGTGATAGCCAGGAGTACTTGGACACGGTGACAGTGGCTCCAGAACTAGCAGCAGATTTGGACAAGTTCCTGCGAACTATGGCGGAGGTGAGCCGCGGACAGGCCTTTACCTGGCCTTGCAGAGTGGCTTGGGACAACAACTCCAAGGTCTGGCTATGGGAAACTCCTGGTTGGAATTCAGGCATTAATGAGCCCCTAGTAGTTTGGGCGGCCTGTTGCTTGGAAAGAAGTGTGTGGATGAAATACTGGGAAGCCTTGCATCTCGACCCCAGAGTCCCCAGTGAGTCGCAGGCCTTCGCTTGGGAGTCTACGAGCACAGAGGGGTATTTGGCGAACCGAACTGCAATGATTGAGCACTGGAAAGACCTGGGAGCCGCACAGCGCTGCAGCCTGCTCACCAGTCTAGATGACCTCACAGCGCTGTTCCAAACTGAAAAGCAAACCTGGCTGAAAGACACACCTTCGCAATACAGCTACCCGCAGCCTTCCTTCTCCACTCTCACGAACTCCAACCTGTACGGCTCCTTCACATGCAGTTTGATGGGGTTCTTTGGGGGACCGGCTGGCACTTACTACAGTGCCTGTCGGGCGAGGATGCAATGCTTCCAAAACTCCAAAAGCATGGAGTACGTCCTCAAAGCAGCAGAGGAGCGCTTTAGCGATTTCGTGGACTTTTTATTTCTGTCTCCTCTCGAACGCGCAGGCTCCATCATGGACTCCGTCACTCGCGTCTTAGCCGGCCGTCTGAACACCTCCTACCAACAACGACTCGTCGACGACCTGATCTCAACCGAGTCCACAGTCCCTACTAAGCCCAAACCCCGCAAGCAGAAGCGAGCGAAACGCAGAGAAAGCGACGTAAGCACTGTGGAGACTACAAGAGGACAAAGTGCGGAAGAGGGCGAGGACTTGCAGGAGTTTGTGAAAGGACTGGTGCTTGCGCTGGTCGAGGGACTGCAGTTGCCTGCTAGCGTGGAGGTGGAGGAAATGGAGGGTTTTCAGGTGGTTAGTGGCAGGAAAAAGACCAAGAAAACAGAAGTTGGAAAGGTAGAAGGGAAAAAGAAGGGGAAAAAGAAGGGAAAAAAGAAGAAAGCTGCAGCCACTTCGCCTCCAGCCCAAGACTCGCCCAATCCCATCGCTGGAAAAGCTGTCTTTTGGGCTGAAAACGCACTTTCCTTCGCCCTGCCCACTCCCTCCACCGAGCAATTCCCCCCACTCGCCCAGAAACCAGACCCCGCTCCTCTCTCCTCTCTGCACTTCGAAATCAAGGCCTTCGAGCAGGAAATGCACTCTGTTGCAGCCAGCAAACTGCCCTTGCGCCAGTCTCTTCTCGAGAAAGTCCGCGAAATCGTGTTTCTCCACTTCCCAGGCGCTGAAGTGCTGCTCTTCGGCTCACACGCCACTGGCCTCGCACTTCCATCCAGCGACATGGACGTAGTGATCCTCTACAGCCGTCTGCGAAGCCGGGAAGACGTGCGTGTGGCAGTGCTGACCCTGGCGGCTCTACTCATGCCTTGTCCCTGGACCGTGGCCGCACAGGCCATAGACACAGCTTCTGTGCCTTTGATCAAGTTGCAAGTGGACTCTTACCTCCTGGGCGACAGTGAAACTGGACTGCTCAAAGTGGACATATCCTTTGATGGGTTTCGAGGGAACTCCGCAATTCCGCATATTGGACTAGCCTCAGCTGCCTATGTGAATGACATATTGCGAGCGGACTCCAGACTGCGCAGTTTAGTGCTCGCATTCAAGCATTTGTTAGTGCTGAACGACCTGAACTGTGCGTATACCGGCGGACTGAGTTCGTATGCAGTGGTGCTGTGGACTGCAGCCTATGCAGCCAGTGACCCTTCCGAAGACCTGGGCTTAGTCCTGAAGGGCCTGTTTCGCTTCTATGGGCTGGAGTTCGACCCCAGGACCACCACTATCGACCTCAGCCAAAGTGGCCTGTAAGCCTCACTCAGCCCGTACCGTCCACTTCTGCAAGAAGCAGCCGCGCCTGCTGAGACAGTCGACCCAGTTTGTCCCTCTTTGAACGTCACTAAAGCCGCCTTTCGACTCCCCGCAGTCCTCTCCCTCTTCAGTGCCGCCTTCCAACTGACCTCCTCCTCAGCGCCGTACAGTCTCGCAGACCTGTTATCTCTGCGACTCTGATCTCTTATACATAACTAGCTAGGCCAAAGAGCTAGTTTAGGTCGCTTTTCCGCTTGCTTGCCACAGTCTGCCGAGGCATGTTTTGGCTTTTCGAGGCACGCAGGGTTTTGTGCTTGGAACTGCGGGGCAGAGTGGGAGGTAGGTCGGGCTTTTTGGCCTTGAGAGGCAGTGTTACAGCTTCTTCAAGCACGAAGGTGTCCGCTTGCACGGCTTGAGGACTTTTCAGCCTGGCTACTGCTCCCACCGATAGATTCAAAGGCGACTCAATTTCCGCCTTTTCCTCCACAAAGCTGAGCGATAAGGACTGATTTGGCGTGGTTTCCGTCCTCACTTCCACAGGTGCTCCCGGAGTGGTCGATCCCAAGACGTAGTTCCAAGCTCTCCTGACGACTCCGGGCTGCAAAGTGTGCAGATGCTTCAGTGAAGATTGCAGCATTTCGCGAGTAGCAGTGGCTTCGTCCCTCTCCTCTTCCAATACACTCAGCATGTCTTCGAGTTCGTAGACTGCCTGCTGCAGGCGTCTTCGGTTCTCCACAAGCTCCAGGAGGGACAGTCCTCTTAGTGTCTCTGCGTGCATATTTACTACAACTGCCAATTTCAATGCTTGCAGAGGGCCTTTTGGCTGTAACTCTGGGAAATTCGCGGAAATAGAGGGAGGAAAGGGTCTGTGCGACTGATAAAGTAGAGATTTAGTGTGTATCTTTCGAGTTTCTGTAGGAAATTTGAGATTTTATGTTCAAATCTAATATATCGAATGAGACTTTAATCGCATAAATAGCCTGTGGACACGGAAGTGGAGGAAAATATACGCAAATATGTCCTATAGGCTACTATTAGCGAACATTTTCATGCTTTTAGTGGGACAAGATACAGCAGAGCGCAAGAGCACAGAGTTTTTAAGTCCTATTTTGCCTGAAATCGAAGCAAATCCTTGCTTTCCCTCTATTTTCTCCGCGAAAATTCACTAACAAAGTGCAGAAAACTAAGAAAAAGGCGCAAATCCTATGCCGCAAGCTGAAAATCGCATATATTTGTACAATTTCTAAATGTTGTGTTACTTTAGCTGCTAACTATCAAACACACAACTTTCCTGCATCTAAAGGCCTTTCCTAGAGAATTCCCCATCACTTCCAGTCACTAAAGCCTCTAATTGCGCTCACACTTAACCAAGTCGCAACTGACTTAGTCCAGCGAACTCTCCCAAACCAGAGAATAGCCAGTTCCAGTGTACATACAGTCAATATCTGCTTATTCCCACACTATATCTGCAGTCTGCTCATTTGTTTGGCAGTTAAAGCCCTTCCTCAGGGATTTCTAGTGTTTCTGCTAGGGTGATGGAGTGGCCTGCGGCCCTGTTGCTTCTCCAGCCTTGTAATTTAAGTAATGAACCGGTATCTGGAAGTAAAGAAATTGGGCCGGGGATGCTTTGGCGAAGTAGTGCTCGTGCGCCCGACTGACTCGCAAGGACCAGGTCCGCTGTTTGCACTCAAGCGGGTGCCTTTGGACCTAGAGGACCGGCCTCGCTCTGTGGCTCTCGACACGGAAGTCCGGATCTTGGCGACTCTCCAGCACCCTTATATCGTCACTTACTACGACAGTTTCGTGGAGGACCACTCTCTCTGCATCGTTATGGAGTATGCGGAGGCCGGAGACTTGCTGCACCGCATCAAAGCGGCCAAAACCGCTGGAAGCCGAATCTCAGAGGAACAGATCTGGACCTGGGCAGCTCAGCTGTTGCAGGCTCTCAGCTACCTGCACAGTCACAAGATCATCCACCGAGACCTGAAGAGTCGCAACGTCTTCCTTTCCCGCTCCAACGAAGTGAAGCTCGGCGACTTCGGCATTTCCCGCATCCTCCAGTTCACTGAAGACCTGGCCACGACCAACGTAGGCACGCCCTACTACTTAGCCCCGGAAGTGTGCATTGGCAAGGGGTACGACACTAAGGCGGATGTGTGGAGTTTGGGCTGTGTGCTGTATGAACTCTGCACCTGGAGAAGACCCTTTGAGGGCGACTCCTTGGCTACCATCATTCAAAACGTCATGAATGCGACTTTCGAGCCCATCAATGAAGACTGGTACAGTGAGGAGTTGCGGGGATGTGTGTATTCCATGCTGAGGAAAGACCCTGCTATTCGTCCCACAGCAGACGAATTGCTGCGTCATTCCTCCATTTTCCAGCTCATTACTACCGACCCTTTAGCAGCACCCCAGAAACGGCCTTCCAAGCGCACTTATCAGCGAGAAATTTCCATAAATATTCCAACTCCCACCACTTCTCGGCTAGTTCGTGAGCCTTACTCCGCCCCGTCTCCTGAGCAAGCCAGGAAGGAAGAGGTGAAAACCACTGCTCACGCAGCGTGCACGGAAAGAGGGGTGAAGGAAGAAGCGGATACGGAGAAGGCGCAAACTAGTCGCCATTTTACGTTTTCGGAAAGTCTGTTGAAGCAGTGTCCACGCTCACCAAATAGACCGCTACTGATGGGGGATTTCCTGAAGAGGAAGCTGGGTAGCGAAGTGTTTGAGCAAGTGCGTCAAATGGTGCTAACTCTGCCCGACCCTGGGAAAGTGCTACGCGAGCAGCCCTGGCAGTTCTCCGCTGTGTGTGGCGAAGAGAACCTCAGCATTGTGGATGTAGGCATTGCCTTTGGCGCCTTCAGCGCTAGCAGCAAAGTGCCCTATCCGCCTACCAGCACGAGCAAGGCCGGATTTCGCAAGTTTCCAAGTCTGCGCAAGCCCTCGGCCGACTCCTGAGCCTGTTTAACTTCGTAGGCAGCGGTACTAACTGCCTGGCTATATACAGCCTTCCCAGTCTCGCTGTAGTTTGTCGAGCCACCGAGCTGAATGCTGCAGTTTCTTGATGCTTAGTCCTTGCTTGGTCTCTGCCAAAGAGGCTGTCACTCGCGCTTGCACTGTGGACTTGTCTGGCAGCAAGCGAGGCGGCTCTGCATCTTGCGGCTCGTTTCCGCCCTGCAGGGACAGCTTGATGGCCGCCGCTAAGTCCTCATCCTCATCATCAGGCCTTGTTACGTCTAGAAAGGAAGTCCGTCTCTCCCGCAAACACACCTGGTCCATATGCTTCAGTCCCATTTCCTCCAGCGTGCTGTACACGCTGTAGTCCGAGTCCCCGCTCTTCAGAGCCACGACAAAGCGAGTCTCTGGCAGTTGGAACTCCTTGCTGAGGAGTTGCTTGAACTTGGTCATCTGCATGTGGGAAGAGACACTGAGGTAGCGAGTTTGAGTGGCGTGCAGGATTGCAAGTGTGATGCGACTCCAATCTGGCATTCCTGCGATTACGTTGAGCATCACTTCAGGTCCGCCTGCTAGCTTCGATACTAGCCTTTTCCAGATACTCACAGGCACGTAGAGAAAGTCCTTATCTTCCGCTAAATCGCCTCGTAGTACGGAGGTTTTCCACCCTTCCTGGGCGTCATATCGCTCAAACAAGCCGAGGTTGTCGATAGGTGCGGGGGTGTCGCTGGGACTCAGACTCATCCAGTAGTCCCACCAAGGCTTGGAGACTAGGTACAGATTGTCCTCATGGCTGAAAAGGTCTGAAGCTTTAGGCAAGTCTGCAAGTACCTCGGCTCTAAAGACCTCCATGGGATTATCTATATATGCAGAGGCTGGGCAGGGAAGGCCGAAGGCAGGCATGGAACTAAGTAGCTGACAGCCATTAACAATGATGCGGAGGTTCTTCAGCCAGTCTGCCAAAGTGTTCGTGGACAAGTACACGCGGGTGATCTGCCAGGGCATCACTGGCGCCCACGGCACCTTCCACTCTCAGAAAGCACTGGAGTACGGCACACAGCTGGTAGGAGGAGTGGTGCCTGGTAAGGGAGGACGCACGCACCTGGGCTTGCCGGTGTTTGACACTGTGAGGGAGGCGAAGGAGCAGACGAGTGCCTTTGCGAGTGTGATTTACGTGCCTGCGCCCTACGCTGGGAAGGCTATTATGGAGTGTGTGGAAGCGGAGTTGCCGCTAATCGTTTGCATCACTGAAGGCATCCCTCAGCACGACATGGTCCGTGTCAAGGACGCTATGAAGGGTGGCAGGTCTCGCCTGATTGGCCCCAATTGCCCGGGCATTATCAAGCCGAATGAGTGCAAAATCGGCATAATGCCGGGGTACATCCACACTCCTGGCTGCATTGGTATTGTGTCGCGCTCAGGCACACTCACCTATGAAGCTGTAGACCAGACCTCCGCCGCTGGACTCGGACAGTCCACGGTGGTGGGTATCGGCGGAGACCCTTTCAACGGCACCAGCTTCATAGATGTGCTGGAGAAGTTCATAAAGGACCCAGAGACTAAGGGAATCGTGCTAATCGGAGAAATCGGAGGAACCGGTGAAGAGGAAGCGGCGGCCTGGCTAAAGGCCAACAACACCACTCGCAAGCCTGTGGTTTCCTTCATAGCGGGACAGACTGCCCCTCCCGGCAAGCGCATGGGCCACGCAGGCGCCATCATATCCGGAGGCAAAGGCGGAGCTCAGGACAAGATCAAGGCTTTGGAAGCGGCTGGCTGCGTCATGACGAGTTCCCCAGCGCAACTCGGCTCCACGATGCTGGAAGTCATGAAGACTCGGGCTTTAATTTAGCTTTAGAGCAGGGCATTAGCGCTTGCCGTAGGACTGCTTTTGTGGGGAGACGGAACACTTGCGTCGATTGTATGGAGAAGTCAGGTCCAGCCTAGCGAAGGTGATATCCGCCTTGCTCACTTTCGTCTCTGGGAGCTTTAGAGACAGTTTGAGCCCGGCTCTTCTCCTAGGGAACTGCGGCGATAGTGTCTCTTTTCGTTCCGGCTCTTGGAACAGCAACATAGGAGATTGACATTGTGAGGCTACGAATTTGCGTCTGCGGAGCACAGGGTCGAATACGAGAAAAGGCTCTCTTCTGAGTATAGGTCTAGGCCTCGGCTGACTGCAGCCTCTCCGCTTCTCAGCGACTTTTTCCCTTTTGATCACTGCTGGCAGACTGTGTTTTTCCTCCCAGTCTGTTATGGAATCCCTACGTCGCCGGGGTCTCTCGTTTGCGAGCTGAGCAGTGAGCGAGTCGCTGGCGGCTGCTAGGACTTGCAGACTTTGTTCCTCAATATTCATTGTCGGCGCAGGGTTAGTCATGTATGGGACACTTTTGATTGTTTTGTTAGGGTCGAGTTTCCGAAGGACTAAGATAGCGGGGAAGGAAATTTCGCTGGCTTGAAAGAGACAGAGGGAAATCGCTTGCAAATAAAGCGATTGGAGATGACTTTTGGAAATTTTCCCAATTGCGACAATTAGAAGGTGGATAAAAATATGTGAATAGTGAGATTTGAGAACACAGAAAGGAAAACCGCTTGGAGCTTTCTCCCGGTTCTTATAGATAAATTCACAAGCACAATTATTGAAACAAGGCTACTTGGGTGTAATGAGGCCATTCTCACGATCAGTCCCTGCACAGACTCCTCCTTCTCCCGCTGTTCAGACCCAGTACCAGCAGGGAAAAGCCTCAAGGCTTGATCAGTGGCTGTAAAAGAATATGGAGAAGGACAGCACAGTTGAGCTCGATCTGAACACTGCCTCCCTTGAAGACTTCGAAAGGGCCATGTGAGTGTTACTCAGCCAAACCATTGATGCACTTCGCACTGAAAATGAAGCCAAGGGCGACTTCCTAGAGGCTGATAGGGCCTACCAGAGAGTCCTAAGCCTTCGTGCCCAGCTGCTGAGTCGCAAGACAGAAATGCTGGAGTCCAAGCACACCACTGAGCGCGAGTCCCTGGAGGCTCGGCACATGGAAGAGTTCAAAGCCTTCAACGAGGAATGGGACGACAAAATGAACAAATTCAGAGAAGCCAGTGAGAAGCAGAAGGCAGACATGGTGGCGAAGCAGGCGCAGGATGCAGAGGAGTACCGGAAGAAGCTGGAAGAGGACATACCCACTATCCCCAAACATGCTTCGGGATACCTCAATGACAAGCGGGTGCAGGAGTCGCTCGTTAGGCAGAAGAACTACAAGGATGCACACTACGTGCAGCAGAAAATGGTGGACATGGAGGCTGAAGAGCAATCGCACTGGGGCGAGACTCGAGCCCGCCAAATCGAACAGCTCCTCAACACCCTCAAGAAGCAGCAAGCCGCCGAAATGCGCGGCCTCGAGAAGAAAGTGCACACCGGCTTCAGCGAACTGAAGAAGATGAAGGCCAAGGCCATGGAAGCCCTCATACGCCGCTACCAGAACCTGAAGAAAGAACTCACCAATCACCAGAAGATTGAGAGGAACAAGCTGGAGGGCAAAAGCACCAATGGCGCGACTGTGGACCTGCGCAGTTCTCGGATGCTCTTTTCTGCCTCTGGCGCCCGCACTTCCAGTGCCGAAATGCCAGCTCAGCCTACGGAATAGCCTAATTCATCCGCAGGTAAAATGGGCTTCCGGTCTTGCTTCAAGTGCTTGTATGACGTCTACAACAGCAGCATTGGGAAGTTGCTGCACAACTGTGTGCTCAGCAACAGACATCATCGACGAATTCGCAGTGACCAGGGACAGGAGCATTCCCACTTGGACCTGCCTTGCTTCGAATTCGAAGAAGTGAGAGTCCGGGTAGTGCCCTTGGCCAGGACCAACTACAGTTACATAGTGCAGGACAAGGCTTCAGGCAAGCTGGCAATCATTGACCCTGGAGACGCCTATTACCTGCGCACTGTCGCCGAAGTCGAGTTTCACCAGCCGATTTCCGTAATCGCAGTAACACACAAGCACTGGGACCACTCCGCCGGAGTCAGCGCACTGCTGGCGCAGTACCCAGACTGCAGGTCCTATGCTCACCACAAAGAACATGCTCCCGACATCACCAACCCTGCAAACGACGGCGACATCATCACCCTCGGCTCCACTGAAATAACACTCATGCACACTCCTGGCCACACTGAAGGCTCAGCTTGTTATTTGATCAACCAGAGCAGAGGAAGACCGTTGCTGTTCACAGGTGATACGATGTTTCTGGGAGGCATGGGCGCCTTCTTTGAAGGCACAGCCCGTGGCATCCTCCTGACCATTGAGCGCATCACAGAACTGCCGGGGGAAACGCTGGTCTTCCCTGGACATGAGTACTCGGACACTACCCTCAAATTCGCTAAGTTCATTGAACCATGCAACCCGGACCTGCTCCACAAGTGTGCCTGGGTGGAAATGCGCAGACGCATGCACTTTATCACTATCCCGAGCACGATTTCGGAAGAACGCAGCTACAACCCTTTCCTGCGCCTCAAAACTGAGAGTGTTCGCAACGTCACTAAGGCGCACGCTTCCATTAACGTCCTAGTGACGCTGCAGAACTTCAGAGTCACGAAACGAAGAGAGTTCCGAAACATGCAGTTAGTAGACTCGGACGGAAGTGATGAGTGTAAATAACTTAGCTACATTAAAGAGCACTTGCAGCTCTCAATGCCTTCGTCTCTCGGCAGATTGCGGGTCGAAACCTGCAGACTTTGCTTGAAAATCGACGCATTGAACCCGTTCGAAGCGTTGAAAGAAACTCCCAAATACTTCGGCTCGCAGCATTTTCCTAGTAAATTCCCTACCATTGCTGTAGGCACCCGGGTCCGCAACTGGTCAATTTTCTCTATAACTCCTCGACTAGTTCTTTGCACGTCTGCGTCCAGACCTTCCACTTCATCCCGAATTTCAGTGAATTCGGCCTTTTTTTCTGCGTATTGTCGGGTCACGCTTCGCACTACGTCGAGTGAGTACTCGAGTGAGGATTTGTTGTGAGACAGCATGGATTGAAAGCGGGTCAGATCGGCTTTTTCGTTGTTGATCCGGTCTTGATATATTTGGAGACAGTGAGCCCCACGTGTCCGCTTGCCCTGAATATCGAATTGAGTGGAAGCGACCGCCATCTCAAGTCGTTCCTTTTCCTTAGTTTTCCGCACCATTATACCCCGCTCCTCCGCTATCCTGTCCTTCAGTTCCGCCATTCTACGCTCCACCTCGTCCCTCGTTTCCTTGCCTACTATGCTCTTCCGGCAGGTGTCACAGCAGCGCACGTTCTCACCGGTTGTAGGGTGCGTGAGAGTGTGTTGGGAGTGCTCGCTGCACACTGTTTCCCCGCAGAACCTGCAGTGGTGCTTCTGAGTTCCCTGCAGTTTCCCCAGTTTCTTCCCACAGATGAGGCAGGTTTTCGCCTTCGACCAGGGCTTGGAGAGAACTGGGTCGACTCCACTTGTATTGGACAAAACAGAGAAATTCGCACTAGCGTTTTGAACGATTTCCGACCGAAAGCCTCTGCCTTGCGATATCTTCGCTTCTACCATTTCCTACACCTCCCACAGCCAATCCCAGAACTATATACCTAACTCAAGGAAGAAGTCTCAGAACTGGCTGGGCTGGTAGGAGCGTCTCCACACGTAGGCAACTGGGACGTGACTCTCTTGCTGTAGAGGTCGTTTTGAGATAGGTGCAGTTTCGGCACGACCTGCAGTTTGCGGGAGTTGATAATGTACTGGTCCTTCATGCGCTGGTCTTTGGAAACGTGGGATTGGGGCTTGGGGCCGCGGGGAAAGCCTTGGTCAGTACTGTGACAGCAGCCCATTATAAGCGGTAGGTGCGTTCTGATGGAGTAAGCCATCATTGCCAGCCCAATTTTGTGTGGATCTGTGAATGCATGTGAAGAAGGACTTCCAGATCTGCTTTTATTGCCTTCCTTAATAACATCTTAATACATCAGCATATCTGCACACACACAAATCGACCCTTTCAGTACAGCAGATGATTCTCCTTTGCAGTAACAGGCTAGGAGCTGCAGCTGTATAACAGGGCAGTATGGCTGAGTCCAGATCCGTGTCTCCCCTCCGGAAGCAGCCCCGAGGGCCTGAGCTAGTGGGTCACTTCTTGGTGGGAAGTGTAATCGGCAAAGGCACTTTCGGCCAAGTGAAGCTGGGAATTGACACAATAACGGGAGAGAAAGTGGCCATCAAGACACTCGAAAAAAGCAGGTTTCGAGCCATTTCCGCCGAATTGAGAATCGCCCGAGAGCTGCAGTTCCTGCGGGAAGTGCGCCACCCCCACATCATTCAACTGTACGAAACCTACGAAACCAAGACGGAAATCTGCCTCATTATGGAGTACGCCAGCAGAGGCGACCTGCTAAACCACCTGATTAGCCAAGGGAAACTGAAGGAAAGTGAGGCCTGTCGCTTGTACCAGCAGCTGATGAGTGCTTTGGACTACCTGCACAGCAAGGGAGTGGCGCACAGAGATGTGAAGCCGGAAAACATACTGCTGGACTGCAAGTTTAATGTGAAATTGGCGGATTTCGGCCTAAGCAACAACTTTGAGAGTGAGGAGTTGATGAACACTGCCTGTGGCAGTCCTTGCTATGCGTGTCCGGAGGCTATAGCGGGGAAGCCCTATGTTGGGCCGAAGGCAGATGTGTGGAGCAGCGGAGTTGTGCTGTTTACCCTTATCAGTGGCGCTTTGCCCTTCGAAGACTCCAATCTTTCGGCTTTGTACCAGAAAATCCTCGCTGGAAAATTCTCAATTCCCGAATATTTCAGTGCAGAATTGAGGGAGTTGATAGAAAACGTGCTCCAAGTCGACCCTAAAAGTCGCTTTTCAGTACAAAAAGTCCTCAATTCTCCTTGGCTCGGCTCCCACCCTGGAGCTCTCCTTTCCCTGCCCAGTACCATGGATGAGGACATATTGGCTCAACTGGAAAGGCTGGGAGTGGCGAGAGAACTGGTAATTGCGGCTGTGGAGGGGAATAAGCACAATCAAGCCGCTACTGCGTACTACTTGCTATTGATGAAAAAGGTGCTTGGAGATGAGCGAAATGCGTCTGTTTTGGGTCGAGCCGACCTGGAATTGACCCTAAACTACAGACGATATCTTGCTAGAAAGAGCGATTTAACCCCCGTCAAAGGCATCAAACTACCCAGCAAAGACACATCTCCGAAGCCTACAAACAGCCACACCCCAAAAAGCCCTTTGTCCCACTACTCTCCCCTGCGCATACAGAGCTCGCCCAAAGTCCCAACATGTCCTCACATCAAAGTCGACCTGGATCCCTTGAAATTAAGTCCTCGCAGGCCCAGCCTAGACAAGGGCGCTCCCTACTCATACCGTCTCCGCCAATACTCTCGGGATAAGTCCCCTTCGCTTGTCCCGCAAAGTCTGCATAGAATTCCGCCAGATGCACACACGAATAGAGTGAGGGCTTCGCGAGAGTTGGAGCGGGTGATTACTGCGCTAAGACGCAAGAGAAGCCTGCCTCGCAGAGAGACCAGGAAGTCTAGTCCTAAACCGTGATCGATTATTAGCTATGGCGGAACTTGTGGTTGGTAACAAGGCAGGGTCGAGCCCTGCAGTAGAAGCAGGGGAAGAGGACGAAGCAGAGGGAACTAGGAGGAAATGTTAGAGGCCTACCAAGGACTACTGAAGCCGGGTTTTGGGGACTGAGAGCGGGTCAGGTGGTAGCACTTGGTGGGACTCAGACCGTCTTGAGACAGTCCGGGCAGCGCTGGTCTACGTCTGAAGACGTCTCGGCCTGGAGTTTGACTGCTGAGTTGCTCCAAACTAATCTTGACTGCTGATATGCGCTGCCTGCTTTCCATTATGAGCTTGACTCTCCTAAGCATAGTAGTCAGACACATGAACTTAATAGAGCTAGGCAGGACTTGCTGGGCTGACATTTAGGAAATGCTGCGACTTCTTAGAGCCACTCGAAGCGCAGTGCTCTTTCGTCCCTTCAGCTCAGCCGCAGATACCCGGGCTAAGCTCGAGCAGGACCGCTACGACAACCCCTACTTGGACGTTGAGCAGACTTCGGCCAGCCACCGCGCCATGATGCCAGTGGACCCCTTTCCTCGGCGCAAGCTCAAGGAGCTCTACATGATCGCTCTAGAGAAGTTCAAGGACCTTCCCGCCACAGCCGGGTACCGCATCGTGATGGAAGAGCTCACCCGCTACCGGCTGAAAGTAGTGGAGGACAACGAAGACATCCAGAAGATTGAGCAGGTCATTGGCTACGGCCACATCGATGAGTTGATAGAAGCAGCGAAGAACGAGCTAGTGTGCTGCGACCACATGAAGAGGGAAAAGCCGTGGGAGCCCAGACCTGTGCGCTACGACATGTATGGGGAGTTCGGAGCGGATTCGCTGTTTGGGGAAACACCGTTCCAGGGAACGCAGGAGCGGCCCAAGAAATAGGTAACCGCTTAGCTCCAGCGTTCCTCGCTTTCCCAGCTCTATCCCACCCTTCACACAACCGACTATTAGCTGCTGCTTAGAACAACTCACAGTAAGTCTGCAGCGTGTTCTTCTCCCCCTCCTCCCAACAAGCCGAGCACCGCCACCCGCCACTGTAAACCTGGTTCCTCTCGAACTCAATGCGTTCCTTCCGGCTCTCCTCCACGGACTCGTGGACTGGGGCAGGCTCGGGCTCAGGCCCTGCCTGTGCGCCTTTCCGCACCTCGACGACTTCTATCACTTCCTCCCCGCCCGTGTCCATCTTCGCCTGAGCGATTTCTTCAGCCGTCAGAATCGGCTTCGTGAACTTGTGCACTCTTCTGAAGTCGTCCGACTCTGCAGGACTTTGGTCCTCGATTCCCTGCAGGAAGTCACCCACTTCGCCCTGGTCCACATGAGCGTCGCTGGTTTCTTCAGGGCCGAGCTGGGCCTTGTCCATTGGGTTGTCGTCGTCTTCGTCTTCGTTGTCACGCCTGATCTCGGAAAGGTCGTGGAGGCCTTTGTCGAATTTCGCTGCTTCGAAGATTTCGACGAAGCTGCTGTCTTCCAAGAAGCTGGAGTTTTGGTCCTTGGGCTCGATTATGTCTGCGTCTTCAGGGTCCATTTCCTAGTGTAGTGGGGAAACGTTACGCTGTGAGGAATTGGGACCAGTAGTCACTTGGCCGGAGTTGAAGACTTAGATTTGCGAAATAATTTGGACAAGTGCAGTTTCTCTATTCACTAATGTGAGTTAATTCACAGAGCAAGAAACAGTTAGTTCTGGGCTTCTGCATTGCTGTTAGGACAAAGAAGGTTTAGACTATTGTTTCTTTCAAGGCACATAATCGTTTGCAAGCACTACTGCAATGAGGAAATGGGATATAAATGCAGCTAGCTGGGTTTGGACTTGACGGCTCCTCTCAGAGACTCAAGGCTTTGCGACTGCTACAGAAATGACAAGTCATATCTTTCTATATTGCATGTCTTCAGTCCCTTTCGGCAGTTTTCATCGACAGTTTTCCTCGACAGTTCAGCCTTTGCTCCCTTCCCTCCTTCACTAAAGCTAAGCAGGTTTTGCCTGTCTCGCACTCAGTGTTCCTCAGGCCTGCAGCACTGGCCTAGAGCTCATTAGCAAAATTTCCCGGCATGGTAGAGCCCTTATAAAGATTGACATGGAGTTCTCGAATACGCACATGACAGCGCTGAACTCGAAACTACCCTGTGGGTTTCTGCTCGAGGCTGTGAGCTCTGCAGAGCCCCGGCCCAAGCGCTCTGAGCCCTGCAGACTTCCCTGCGAAGTCACTTTCCCCGCAGTGGCCGCTCCTGTTGCTTCTGACAGAGCAGACCCGCCCAAGCCTCCCAAGCCTGAAGGCTTTCGCAAGGTGCACGCCCTTCTCCAGAAGCTCAAAGCCCACCCCAGCATCGGTCCCTTTCTGCAGCCCGTGGACAGAAACAAGGTGCCGGACTACTACGACATCATCCACTGTCCTATTGACTTGTCGGTAGTGGAGAAGCGTCTGCAGGCTGAGGAGTATGCGTCGTCAAAGGAATTCGCTGCAGACATTCGAAAGATGTGGAGCAACTCCTTCCTCTACAATCAGCGAGGCACAGACATTTACATCGCCACCATCGACCTCAGCGCCTACTTCGAGAACTTGATAAAGGGCAATGAGGACGTAGTGCTGAGAGCACACCCCAAGGCACCTGCGCCGCGGCAGGAGCAGGAATACTCTGAGGCCAAGAGGCGGCTTCTCGGCTCTCGCATCAAAATGCTGCAGCCCAAGTACTTCAAAGGCGTTTACGACATTGTGAAGAATTCCACTGGAGCAGGGGAAAAGGGAGACGAGTTTGAGTTCGACATCGAGCTTCTGCCCAGCGACATTTGCCGAAGGCTTGAAGACTACACGAACGAGTGTCTGGCTTCCAGCATAGCGCCGCCTGTGCCACCTCGTGCCAGCGAATCCTCTGACTCCTTAGGAGACTGTAGTTCGGAAGCACAGAGCGGCGAGCACACAGACTCCTGGCCCTGCCCTCAGTCCACCAGCTTCTAGCTAACATAACACCGGGGAGGTCTACTGTATAGTAATGGAAGTGGACAGGTCCTCTGTGGATTGCGGAGTGTGTCTCAATATGCTCACCACCCCTGTCTCGCTGCCGTGCGGACACAACCTGTGCATGGAGTGCTTGCTGGGGATGCAGAGAAAGACGCCCTTTCAGACGCTGTGTCCGCTCTGCAGTAGGCGCGTTCCTCTTATATGCTTCAAAACCAATCTCATCCTGGAGCAGCTTCTAAGCACATTTTACCCAGAAGAAGCCAGCACCCGGCGCCCCTGCGAGCACAGCCCCATCCAGCCTCCCTTGCCCCAGCGTCTGATCCACTTTTCCCTGCAGTTCGGCAAGCTGCTAGGTTGTATCAGCCTCGGGGTCCTGTCCATGCTCGTGCTGGCGAGAGCTGCAGAGCGGCGCTGGGGTGTGAGTGTCGTGGAGCGAGTGAAGTGGCTTCTGAGACTCTCTAAAGCTTCGATGTTGTGGCAATTGGTGTGGACTGCAGGGCTGTTTTTGGTCAGATACATAGAGGCCACTAGCGTACTGTCAAGTTTGTCGATGTAGTTGAGGACTAGTAATCTAGGCTTTCGCTGTAGGGATGTGTTTAGCTGGCAATAGATACACTCAATTGACCAGATGATAGGAAAGTTAGCTCTTGCAACATTGCGGCTGCCAACTTCCCTAGTGCCAAATAACTCTCCCTAGCCTCGTAAAGTCTAAGTTTCTACTATTTTCCTCCCTCCATTTCCTGGTCTTCTGGGAAACTATGAAAATCGAAGCCTTCCACGTCCAGCTTTTCTTCATTTTCCTTGGCACCTGTGGGAATGGCATTTGCATGACGGTAGTTCTCACACTCCTATGCCAGTCTCATGGTGGAGAAGATCGGCAAGACACATAGTAGGAATGCTACGGGGCATTGTACAGGCCTGCTGGCTACGCCACCAACAACCGGGGCAGAAAGCCAGTTCTCCTATATGCAGTGTTCAGCACAACAGTGCTTTCCGTCGCTTTCGTAGTGGACCTTACGGCTGTATCCGCTTCTTGATCGGACTGATAGCGCCGATTCAAGTGGGGACTAAAGCTTGTATAGTGGATGCGACTCCCTAGTTTCCAGGCAGCCGCCACAGCTATGCACTCACCCTCTTGGCTACTGGCAGGGGTCGTGGGTCTATAGTGGGCGGGTTACTTGCAGACCCTAACAGCTCTTCTGGCTTTTTCGGGTTGGTCCTACTTACTGCCGAGTTTGTTCACTGTCTTTATTGACGTTTCTAGGCCTGTGGATATGGATGGAAGAGACGCTCAATAAGAAAGAAGTCCGCTGAAGCCGCCTACAGCCCCGCAGTCCCAATCCCGTCTATGTGCAAAGATCCCTCCTCCTCTAGTCTCAACCCCTTCTTACACTTCCTACAATGAGCTGTTTCCTCTCTTAGTTACACTGTAGAGCATCAACTAAGTGTAGTGAGCAATTAAATCTCATTCAATAGTCAAGAAGAAAGGACTCAAGTTCTGTTTTCCCTCGCTGTGTCCCTGTTTCCTTCGAATTCCCTGGATTCCTACGCAGAGAGTGCAGTAGGGATTTGGATATACATCAAAACTGTATGCTGTATGTTCTTGCTGGACTGAGCTGGTGGGCAAATGGTGATGCCCGATAAGTGCGTAATTAAGCATGAACGAGGGAAATTGACTGGTGTTTTATGATATTCGGCTGCAGCGCCTGTTATCCCTGACAACATATTCGCAATAACGACATGGCCTTGAATGAGATGTTGGTATAGAGGCAGATATGATTGTGGCCATGAGAGTATCGCCATTTCAGCTACTTATGGTGAATTCTGCAGGCTAGAAGGAAGGCAAGAAGGGAGTGATAGAGTGGCTATCAGGCTTCGGATCTTGGCTCCTGCTCCTGTCCAGTACTATCATTTACTACAGCCTTCCAAATATCTTTGACAAAATACACTAATACTCACTTATCACCCTCAGCCCATGCACACGCCTTCTCCCATTCGTACCATTCGTCCTGTGAGAAAGCAAGCTAAGCGCTAACTCCATAGTAGCAGTAGGCAGAGATCTAGGGAAGGGTTAAGAGAATGGAGATTGGGTTTGAGTGACCTTGGCAGCGAGGGGTCGGAAAGCGGATACAGGGTCGAAGTTGCGAGTGTGGAGCCAGGCAGAGGCGGGCCGCGAGCTTTGAGAGGCACTTAGCACCACTTTCGACCTTCTCCGTACCTTGCGAGGCATAGATACCGCTTTGACTTCCAGCACCTCCGCCTTCCTCTCCGCTGTCTGCAACTGAAGCATCATTTCCCTCATCAGTGTAGTGAAGGATACAGACCTGTCAGTGGAGACTGAGCGGCCTGTAGACTTCCCAGCTCTGTCTCGAATAGTCAGATCCACGGTCAGGGAGGGGGCTAGGCCCTTGGGTCGGGAGGGCGGCCTGCAATTGGCAGCGAGAACTAGCGGTTTGCCCTTGAGGAGCGGGAGCTTGACACGGTCAGCGGAGCTGTGAGCCATTTCTACAGCGTATCTTATATGTTCGCACCTAGTGTGGGCTTGGGTCTCGGGGAGAGGACGGAGGTGTAGTCGAGTAAGTTGAGGAAGCCGGATTTGAGGCGTAAAGCCTTGGTTTCCACTATGTCGCAGCCTCCCTTGGCCCCGTAAGCTGCAGGTCGCTGTCCCAGCACTAGTACTCTGTTTAGAGACAGGGCTGTAGCAGCGGCTAAGACAGGAGTACTGTGCAGAGAGCAAAGGACGCTGCAGCCCATTGAAGCAGTTTGAGGCGGCGGGAGCACCTCACAGAGAGCAATTTCATGTATAATTGAAGTGCATATTGCGGCCATTTCTGGGACCGGGGCAGTGTGAACTCGACCAAAGTCCTCAGTCCAGTGGTAACTTCTCCGAAAGTGCTGAATAGCGCCAGCCACGATATCGAAAGGCAGCCAGTCCGCACTAGACTGAGACACTAAACTGGGCACTAGCAGTACTACTGGCGTGTTTGCCTCGCTCACAGGCATTGCATTCGCTACTAATCGCAGTTTGCTCCCCGCCTTTACATATAACGACCTCTCAGATACATCCTCCAAGTCTTCATAGGCGAGGTCAATACTGGACACTACCAATAAGTCTTGCCAGGCAGTCTGCAGGTCTGCAAGCAGGGGGCTGTAGTCCACAGCCTTGCTAGTAGCCTTATAGGCTGCTTGGAAGGAGATATGGCGGGTTCGAAAGTACTTCAACACCTTGAGGGTTTTGGCTCTGGACAGAGAGGTGACGAGGACGAGTTGGAAGGACTGCTGCAGCCACTGCAGGCCGACTAGGCAGTGCTTGCGCATTCTTAAGGACTTTGGGGAAGTGTCATTCAGACATCTCTTGTAAAAGTCGCCTAGGACGCCTTCGAAAAAGAAAGCCAGGACCTGCCTTTTCCCACTTTCACAGTCTTTATTCACATAAATGGCTTGCAAGGACTTGAGACTGTCCACACTAGCGAAGCTTTGCTTGTAGTTGAGATAGCTTCTTTCACCTACACAACTGCACACTCGCTTCAGTATTACCTCTGGAGCTGCAACTGTGACAGTTAGGGTCTTTTGTATGTCTCCTTCAACCTCTACAGGAGCGAAAAAGCCGCTTGCAAAGGTACTATTGGCAAGCGAAGGATTGGACCTGCGGAAATCAATAGATTTGCTTCTACGGCGTGCATCGTCTTCCTTCCCAGGCAGCTTCAACTGTCCAACCAAGCCAGGCCTGAGACGCTGTTTCGGGGACACAGAGGGACGACAGGCCACTCCTTTGCCCGCTATTGTGATAGGCTCCAAGAGCTCTTTCCGCTTGCACTGCTTCACTGCATCGTTCACTGAACGGTACATCAGCTGCTTTTCTTGCTTCAGCTCTCCCATGCACACAGAATCCGCAGGCTTTGAGAGCAGTGGCGGCAGTCGCTCTTTCTTGCCCTTGTTCCCACTCTCTACTTGCTGCTTCAGCAACGCCGACTTCAGAATGTCCACATCCAGCAGACTTCTGGTATGGGAGTTTTTGCGATTTGCAAGGCCTTTCAAGTCTTCCCCCTGTGTCAATCGCCTCAGTGCTGCCTGCGAAGTCTGTGTTTTCCACTTAAAGCCGGGCAGTAACTCTGCAGCAAGAAGCTGCTTCTGACTGCCATAGGCTCCTGGCAGCATATTAACACTACAGCTGCTAGCGAGGGTTAAAACCTATCTGCTCCATGTCTCGGAAGTAGGGGTGCATCAGAGCGTCTCGGGCGGAAATGCGCTTGGACGGGTCTAAACAGACCATTTGGGAAATCAGGTCCAGAGCTTCCTCGTCGAAGTTGGGAAGTAGGTGGTCAAGTCGCTGCGGCCGCCAGCGGGGAAAGGTAGTTTTGAAGTCCTTGAAAGTGCCCACGCCTGGCAGACTTTCGTCCGTCGGCGTCCCCAACACTCTGAAGATCTTGAAGATTTGGTCGATTTCGGAGTCGCCGGCGAAGAGCGGCCGCTTGTGGGCCATTTCAGCGAAGATGCAGCCCACAGACCAGATGTCCACAGGGGTGGAGTACTGTCGACAGCCCAGCAGGATCTCAGGGGCACGGTACCACAGCGTCACTACCTCGTGCGTAAGCGTCTTTATTGGCAGGCCAAAGGCTCGCGCTAGTCCGAAATCCGCCAACTTGAGATTTGCGTTTTTGTCGATGAGCAGATTCTGCGGCTTCAAGTCTCGGTGCAGGACTCGGTGCGTGTGGCAGAAGAGGAGGGCGGAAAGCATCTGGTGCATGTAGCTTTTCACTGTGGCACTGGGCAGTGGGCCGCCGTAGTAGTCCATGAACTTCTTAAGGTCATGGTCCAGGTACTCGAAGATCAGGTAGAGCTTTTGGTCGCTGTGCACGACGTTCTTCAGTTCCACTACATTGGGATGCCGCAGTTCCTTCAGCAGAGAGATCTCGCGAATAGCAGTGGACGGCACGCCTTCATCGTCCGAGCCGAGACGGATCTTTTTGAGTGCGATTAGCTCGTTGGTGGTGCGGTCTTTGGCTTTGTAGACCACACCGTAGGTCCCTTCGCCAATTTTTTCGAGCTTTTGGTAGCGGTCGCAGAGGGAGGAGTCCATTTCAAATTCAATATGAAGCTTCGTTAGGAAACACCTGAGATATGGGGGAGGGACGAATAGGAGCCACTGGAAGGCTGTTCTGCTGTAACTGGGCAGAGAGAGACTCTGAGGAGGGGAAATGCCATAGTAGAGTGAGGCTTGCACGTGTGTAAGGATATAGTGGGTAAGGAAGTGGTCGAAGACGTGGGGAACAGTTTCCAATTGGAAAGAAGCTGTATGCGAAGTATGAGGGAGTACTCCCTTCCAGTAACTCCTCTCCACTTTGTCCACATCCAGTTCCATTACGCATCACGTCTGTCTCCAAACCCATTAGTCCCAGAACTCCACTGAACAGGCAATTTCCTCTCCCTTAAAGGCGTATTAAGTCATAACAATGGGGACCTGTGCGAGCATGCGCAGGGCCAGCCGCTGCATCGGTCTTCCCGGTCCCGACGGCCTCGAGTACCTTCACAGTGCCACAGTCACAATTCACTACAAAAGCACCTCTCGGTCTCTACGTGAAAAGGTGGCTTTTACCATGCCTGCACCTCTTGTTGTGACTTCCACTGCCATTCCCTTTAATCAGAAGCAGCTGTGGGCTTCGGCTTGTGTGTTGCCGGGAGTGGACCCAAGAGGACAGATCAAGAAGCCGTGTCAGGACTTGTGCTTTATTGAGACTATTGGAGGGTCGATTTTGGCTGGAGTGTATGACGGCCATGGGAAAGAGGGACATACAGTGGTGGCCTGTTGCCGTAGCTTCGCCCTGAACTTCTACCACCACCAACAGCAGCTGCTCCGCGGCAGTGCCGAGCGCTTCCTGCAAGAACTGGCCCTCGGCAGCGACTCCTACCTCCGTTCCGAGGAACTCGGAGTGAACATTACCTATTCAGGAACCACACTAGTGCTTGTACTGATCACTGAAAGGCAGCTGCTATTTGCGAATGTGGGGGATTCGAGGGCGGTACTCGCCACTTCCGTGGAGCCTATCAGTGCTCCGTCAGCCCAGCCTCCACGTGGAGAGGACAAAGCGTTGATGGAAAGGGTCAAGCGACGGCGCTCAGTCTCGCTGGATAGTCCGCTCATCGCTGTTCAAATGACCAAAGACCACAAGCCTGAAGACCCTGAAGAACTGAAGCGAATCACTGAGGCTGGGGGAATTGTCCGTCGCCTGAAGAACCTTGAAGGCCAGAATGTCGGGCCTTGGAGGGTTTGGCAAAAGGAAACCAACCACCCTGGCTTAGCGATGTCCAGGTCCATTGGGGACATTGCTGGACATGACATTGGAGTTTCGAGCAATCCCACGGTTTCCCCCTATCAGCGAATCGCTGAAAGTGACTGTTTCATTGTCGCAGGGACTGATGGTATTTGGGACGTGTTAGAGAACCAGGAAGTCGTGGATTACGTCGAGGCCTATCGACACTCTTCACTGAGAGGGACGAAAACTCCCGCAGAGGACAAATGCCAGCCCACGAATACATGCATCGCGCAACTGCTATGTGAGGAAGCAAGGGCGCGGTGGCTGTTTGTAGTGGAGGAAGAGGACGTGCTGGTAGACGACATTTCCTGTGTAGTGTTGGAGCTGAGAGACTCAGCAGTCCAATATGTCCTTCCGCCTGACAGGTCCTCTGTGCCTAACATGGACGGCCCAGACGTCGATGGTGTGGACTGCGCCTCCATCCCTGCTTCCGAAGTCCGACTCCGCGACCCTCGACGCAACTCCATGAACGACGACGACTAAGTGCGTGCATAGCTCTGTTAGAAATGGGTGTAGTGAAGCTCGTGCTGCCCCGGCATATGTACTACCGGCCTCTCCTCCCCGCCAACCGCAACTGGAGACGCAATTTCGTGGTTGCGTGGGTTCAAGTAGCGACTTTAGCCTTCGCTCTCTACACGGGAGCCACTCGCTGGACCTGGGGAACGCCGAAAAGAGGACTCGAGGTAGCGCATGAGACGAAGCGCTACGGCTTCCCCATCAAGCCTCTCTAAGCTTAGCAGTATCGCTAGATGTGCGGTGGGCGGGCAGGGGTAGGCTCCAGCCGCAGCACACGACGTAGTTGATGTCGATGGCGGCGTCCCTTGTATTGTAGTCCGCTCTCCGGTCTTCGCTGGATATCATCAGCACTTGAAGCTGCCTTACAGCCCGCCGCCTCTCCAGCTTGTACTCAAACTGCAACTTATCGAACTCTGCGAACTTCATCCACAGCAGGGGCCCCTTGTCTTCCTTGAACTCCACCCACTCACAGCCCTCGCCCTGTCCTTCCCTCGCTATGCTTCTGCCCAGGCTTGTGTGAGTCCTCACAGTCTCTCGGTCGTTCAGGTTGCTATAAAGACTCAAGTCTTCTAAGCCGACCTGAGTACTGGTCCATATGAGCAAGACCTGTACCGGGCAGGTGGCTAGTGCAGGCCGACCAATGGCCACTTTGTCGACCACTCCGAACCGCTCAGGTTCATATCTGTTCTGCTCAAATGCCACTTCTTTCTCCCCCTGTCCCGGCTGCAAGTATAGTCCTAGCGCCGGCCTTTTGTAACTAACCTCCGCCAACTTCCTCGGCTTCCCATTCTTTTTCATCAGTATATCATCCAGCAAGGGCATATCCTGATACTTCTCCGGCAGTCTCAGTCCAATACTGAACCAATCCAAATCCTCATGCAAGTCTCTAAAGAACGGAGGCACAGGCTTATCCGAAAGCAAAGCCGCAGTCATGACATTCGCAGTGACTTCGTGCGTAGTGTAGGCAGACCCACTGTACTCGAACATGTTTTGCAGTCGGTAGCGACTGCGGGCCTGGTACACTCCTCCAGTGCTGTGCACGCCTTGGAAGGAAAGCACTGACTCAGGGTGGAAGGCCACGAAGAACAAGCCACGGAGGAGGTCGGGAGAGGGCAGGGAACTTGTCCCTAAGTAAAGGTCAGCCAGGCGAGCGATAGAGTCAGACTGGCGGATTTGGTGGAAGAGCGGCAAAGCAGTCCTGCCCAGTCCCACCAAGACCTCCCTCAGCTCCAGGAAGTCGCAGAGCACAAGCACCAAGTTGCAGCCCAGGTCCTGCATTATATCCTCGCACCTCTCCGAGGGAATGGAGGCTGTAATAATGGCTCTAGTGCTAGTGCTGCTCAGCATGGCAGTGGCTAGTGCAGAGGACGAGTTCGAAATCGCGTACATTCCGAGACCTGCAGAGGAGCGGCCACTCGCGTTTATGTCTCTGCTCTTCACAGGACTCGTGCTAGTTGCCACTTTGCTGTTCTTTCAGCGCCTTTCGGGACTGAAACTCAACGCGAGCCTGCTGCCGAGAGCGGGAGTGCTGCCCTCGGTGCTGCTCATTGCTGCTTTGGGCACGCTCATTGCGCTGGATGTGTACTTTTGGGTGTGGGGGAACCTGATAGGCACAGTCAGAGCGCTGGTTGTGTTGGTCTTCCCAGTCCTTTTTGTAGCGAGAATGGGACTGGCGGCAGTGGCCAAAGCTCGAGCCGAGGCCAAGACCAAAGCTAGCTAAGTCGTACCCTCTCCATCCTATCTACAGCGCTAACTTAGTGCTTTAGTCCTCTGTGGAGGGCGTGTTCCCTTCCAGCTCCTGCAGTTTGATCTTCGCCAGTTTCCACTTTTCCTCGAGTTGGGAGATTTCCTCTCTCAGCTGTTCCTTGGAAATGCTGCTTTTGGGCTCGTCTGGCTCTAGGGACAGCAGGTCCTCCCAGTCCACTTCGCAGGCTGCAAGTATTGGCGCAGGCTTGGGCGGCTGCCGCTTGATATGTCCGTAATACCGGTTCTTTACCATATCAGGAGGCCGGCCAGGGAGGTGCTCAGCGATATCCTTCCAAATAGGCCCGATTCGCTCTAACAGGGTCAAAACCATCAAGTCTTCCGCCTCCGTCCAGGCCGTTTTCTTGATACCGGGGTCGAAGCGGTTCTCCCAGCGTCTCCTGACCGCCGACTTCGGCCTCCCCGGAAAGTGCTCTGATATCTTTTTCCAGTCAGGCTTGAGCCTCGGGACCAGTCGCTTCAGCAGTTCGTCTTCTTCAGAGGTCCATTGGGTAGTCTTAGGGTTGGGCTTGGAAGCTTGGCACTTGGCAGGCCGGACGTGGGAACTGGATGTGCTAGTGGGCTGCGAGGCTGTGGGCGAGTCCAATGGAAGGGTCAGCAGAGCATCCAACTCCCACTCCTCTGCAGCCTCTGTAAGACTATCTAAGAAAGCCATTATCACCGCTAAGTCACCACTGTCTACGCCGGACTGGGAACTTCCTCTCCGGACATATGAAAATAGTAGTATGGGGCAGTCGTTAAAGACGTGTGTACGTGCACCGCAGTGCTGCAAGAAGTGCAACATGGACTTAGACCAGGACGCCGTTCCTTGCAAGCCCGATGCTGAGATCGACTCCATGCGGCAAGTCGCTACCCGGGAAGAAGAAGAAAAGCATCCGAAGCTGACTCTCAAGCCCACCCGTTTGACTCGCAGAAGTCTGTTCGTGGACTCTCGCCGCCCCAGCCAAGGCATTACCGAAGCTACAACTGCGGTCATAAGCGAAAGGCCGAAATCCCTGGCGGACCGCAGACTGATTTCCGTGTGTCTGAGCCGACATTTCATCTTCTCTGCGCTGACGGACGAAGGCAGGGAGGCGATTACCAACCAAATGCGCTTCTATGAAATGGGTGCGAAGGAGCTGATTTTCCAGCAAAACCAACCCGGAATCAATTTTTTTATTCTAGCGACTGGGCGACTTGAAGTCGTTATCGACGGAGAGCAGAAAAACACCATCAAGTCTGGAGACGGCTTCGGAGAATTGGCGCTGCTCCACGACTCCCGCCGCTCCGCCACTATCAAAACCATGGAAAAAAGCACGCTTTGGGGACTTGACCGCGACACCTTCCAAACCTATGTGCAGAAAGTCAACACTCAGAACTACGAACTGAATAAGCAGTTCATTAGCAGTGTGCGCATCTTTGCACCGCTGACAGAGGCGCAGAAGGAAAACCTGCTCAGTGTGGTGAATACACATAGGTTCAAGGAGGGACATAGGATTGTGAATGAGGGAGACCCGGGGGAGATACTGTATATCATTAAGGAAGGCACGGTGCTGTGCACGTCCAAGGAAATGGAGCTGAGGAGGATGTACACTGGAGAGTTCTTTGGGGAGCTGGCCTTACTGCAAGGAGGCACTCGCACCGCCACAGTAACAGCCGTCGACGACGAAGTAACCTGTCTCTCCATCGGTCGCGAGGACCTGCGCAAGGTCCTAGGCGACCACCTCAAGCAAATCATCTACCAAAACACTCTCAAAATCGCCATGGAACGCAGCCAATTCCTCCGTCTCCTCTCCAAAGACCAAAAACTCCGCCTCACTCACAACATGCGTGTCGAGTCTTTCACATCCGGCAACCTTGTCACAGCTGCTTCCACTCTAACAGGCTCTCATCTCTGGATTGTGGTAAACGGCTATTTGCGCTATAGAGACACTGACATGTCTCTTGAAGTGTATACCTGCATAGGCGACGACAGTCTATCGAAGCCGGAAGGCAGTCCTTTGGGCAGAGACATTGTATGCGCGAGTGATACATCGGATGTCGCCTGCATCACAAGACAGCAGTTGGAGGAAAGCATTGGCGGCCACTTGTTGGAAGTGACGGCGAACAGTGAGGCCTGGAAGATGCTGCAGCAGGTGGAAATGCTCAAAGGACTGTCCGGAGCCAGTCTGGAGGAAATCATAAAAGCGCTCAGAATTGAGGATTTCCAGGATGGGGCTGAAATTGTGAGGCAAAACAACCCCGGCAATTCCCTATATATCATAAAGTCGGGGAAAGTGGACGTCTTTAAAGACGGAATTTACATCCGAACTATCAGCAAATTGGACTATTTCGGGGAGCGTTCAGTGCTTTTTAACGACTTTCGGTCTGCTTCAGTGCTGGCAAATGGCGAAGTGTCTTGCTGGATTCTTAATAAAGTGGACTTTTTGAGTATCACTGATGATTCTGTACAGGTCAGGATGATAAAGCGGATTGAACTGCAGAATGACAGGGTGCGACTTGAAGAACTTTCAGCCCTGAACTACCTGGGTCCCGCCGGCCCCGCCAACCTCTTCCTCGTGAAGCGCAGAGACGCAGACACTCTCTACGTCCTCAAAACAGTGAGTCGCAAATACATCTTCCACCAAGAGTTGGAGGAAAACCTTGCAGCCGAGCGACTGATTTTGCTGCAACTCGACAGTACATTCATTATCAAGCTGGTAAAGACGTTTAAAGACGAGAAAAGAGTGTACTTTCTGCAGGAATATGTGCGCGGAATTGACATGTTTGATGTGTTGAAGCAGAAAAATGCGCTTTCGGATGAAGAAGCGAAGTTCTATATAGTGTGTTTGATAGAGATATTGGAGCATTTGCATGACCGACAGGTGATTCACCGCGATATAAACCCGGAAAGTCTGCTGGTGGATGAAGAAGGATATTTGAAGCTGGTTAACTGCTCTAGAGCCAAGGTAGTGACAGGACGGACCTACACCATCGTGGGGTCTCCCCACTACATGGCTCCGGAAATGATCACAGGCAAGGGCTACACCCACGCCGTGGACCTCTGGAGCGCCGGCATCATGCTGTACGAGTTCTGCTGCGGAGGGGTGCCTTTCGGCGAGGAAGAAGAAGACCCAATAATCATATATGAGAAAATACTGGAAGGACGATTGATATACCCCAGCTTTGTGGACTCAATGTTCCAAGCCAGGCCCTTGATTGAACAGCTACTCAGTAAGTCTCCTGCTATGCGACTAGGCGGGACTTTCGACAACCTGAAAGCTCACCCCTGGTTCAGCAGTCTTCCCTGGGTAACACACACATAGAATCAACTGGCCAGCAAAGATATCCGCGCCCCCTACATCCCGCCTGTCGTCGACGTCACCCCGTCCCGACTCACCCGAGACCTGGAAACTCTGATCGCCCGGGAAGAAAACACTGAAGAAGACAGTCAGCCTCCCATACCTCACACACCTCCCACCAACTGGGATATGCACTTCTAGCTAAGTCTTAGTTTCTTGGAACTGTTGCTTTCCAGCACCTTCAGCCGCTGGGCGCTCAGGCCCAGCCAGCGACCCACCTCCTCCACAGCCTCCGCAGGGGGGAGAGTCGGGTGGGACGCGAAGCCTAAATAGCAGAACAGGATGTCCATTTCTTCAAGACTGAGTAGGTCATTGAATGCATCTCTCTGCGCTGCTCTGAACAGGCGAATTGCGATTACCTTGGACACTAGTTCGGGGACGATGTGGAACTCGTCCACAAACACCAAGTAATTGGCGAGTGTCATTTGTCCGGACAAGGCCGAGTTCTTGCTACGGAAGTAGGCAAACAGCCGTTCTACGAGTGATCGGTTGTCTCTCCTGGGCTGGCGCAGGTCTTCGGACTGGAGCTGCAGGTTCCAGTCCTGTAGAGGCAGCGCTCCTTGGCGGATGCCAGGCGCAGGGAAAAGCACTTCACTGAGGAAGTTGGTCAGATGGTCGAAACCTCGCGAGGCTTTGAAGTGCGCTTTAGCCATGTGGGCGAGGATTTCCACCCAGCGCCAGAATGATATGCTTTTGGACTTGTTTTGACGGTAAAAAAGCACTTCGGCTTTGGCTCGATTAGTCGCCTGCGGGATGAGTCCGCTTTCCTGCATGAACCTCAAGTACTGCGTGAGTTCCAACTTCCCAGCAAGTGTGGGACTCTGCGCACTGCCATAGCACGCAAACACGTCCCTCAGTCTCTCTGCCTAGGACTCACGGTAGTCTTCCTGGGAAATGAAGGCCAGTAGGCGCTGTTCTTGTGGCTGGACAGACTTGCGAGGGGCGGAGTGCTTGAAAGCGGGTAGGGACTGGGAGGTGCGGAGTCCGGCTCCCAGCGCAGTCTCGCCCTGTGGCATCACTTCTCCCTCCTCCATAATACGATTATCTCTCTCACTTTTATGCGTTGACTGCTGTATGCACAGCAAACTCCCTCATTTCGCTTCTATCTAAGCAGAGAGGTGGTACTATGTAACTAACACGGTCACTTCTTGCGACTAGGCTTGGAGTCAGGCTTGAGAGACTTGGAGGAGAGTTTGGGAGAGGGAGGCAGGGCGGCTACAGGCTTGTCTCGGCCTGCCCGGGCTACTGGCGTAGCCCTGGCAGGGGCAGGGGACAGCTTTATTCCAGTGGCTTTGGACCTGGAGGAGGATCTGGACCCGTTTTTCTCCTTGTATTGAATCATGTAGTCGGACCGGGCCTTTCTGGTCAGCTCCTGCAGCACCTTTTTCTTCTCTTCCTCCTTTTCCTATCTCGCTCTTACGGCCATTTCCAGCTCGTCCTGAGCTGCCTCTCGAGCCAACTTCACTGCCTCTTCGGCTTCCACCACTCGAGCGGCTTCCCAGTACTCCTTCTGCCCCATTTCCTTCAGCGCGTGGAAGGCACGCTGGCGCACTTCAGGGTCGGAATCGGTGGAGAGCTGATTGACTGCTTCAGACACTTCAGAGGACCACGCTTCTTCTCCACTAAACACCTTTCCAACCCTTGGCAGCGCCTCTGTCATTCGCATCCTCACACACACGACCCTGTCCCGCTTCAATTCCAACAACTGCCGAAAGAAATACGTCTCGAAGAAGTTTTTGGAATGAGTCTTCACCACTCTCAGGCAAAACTCCACATACAGCACTCGCATAAAGCAGTTCGCAGCCTGCCCAAACGCAGCAGTGACGGCTTGGCAGGTCTCCACTCTCCTCGCCTTGTAGAAGTTGTCATGCAGCAAGGCCACCACTAGGTCCAGCGCCTGCAGCCGCAGCGTCCAGCAGCCTTCTCTCAGCAGAGTCAGAAGACTGGGCTGCACAAAGTCCAGCAATTCGCTCATTTTCCAGCTTCCCCGCATTGATGCGATTTCCCGTAGTACTGTGGAGACATGCCGCCACCAGTGAGTTGGACTGAGGAGAGGCTGCACTGCCGTCCAGAACCCTTGGTTTTCCTCCGCTTTCAGCACGTTGTAAAGCACTGCTAAATGCTCGGCGACTTCCCACATGGTCGCAGGGTCGGCCAGCATGTTCACTACTAAGTGGTGCAGGCCTTGCGGCCTTGAGCAGGCTGGCAGGATCTCATACAGTCCCTTGGCAGTCGCAATTCTCACTTCCGCCAGCTGATTTCCTGCGAATCGCTCCAACATCCCAACTAGTTCACTCTCAGCCCCTGCAGAAATCCGCGACTTGAAGACGAGAGGGAAGTTGGAGGCTGCAGCGAATTGCAGGGCGGAGCTCGGGGCCTGCAGCAGGGACTTGTAGAAGTCGTAAATAGTGGAGCTGTAGGGGAAATTGGGCAGACGGAGAGTCGAGTGGAGCAGTTTCCCACTGATTTGGGCGAGACCCAGGAGGATGAAGTCGTCTTTGGACTGAATCAGCTCCTCTGCGATGACTTTGGACAGGGTAGGACTATCGCAACAGTCGAAAAGCGGCTCCAAGTGGTCAGTCGCTGCCCTGCTCACCTCTATTTCATCATCAACCAGCAGCTTTGCCACTTCCTCCAGCACTAACGGCCGTATAGCCCTATCCACAGCCACAGCTATCCTCGTCAACTGCATCGCCATCTGCTTTCTCACCTCAAAGTGTGGGTCTTGGGACAAGAGTCTCGTCCGGTTCCACACCTCACCTCTGAACTTCCCGCCCAGCTTCACTGCCAGTTCTCCGATCAGGCTGCAGGCGAGAGTCCTGGTCTGCACGGTTTGGGAGGGCTCGCCCATGCAGAGAGCCACTGGCACGCAGATGCTCTCGACGTCACTCAGGGGAAGCTGGGTGAGGAGCAGTGTAAAGACGGGGAGCCAAGTCTCATGAACCGAAGGACTCCAAGTGGCCAGGAGAGTCATAGTAACGCGGCTGAGGGCAGGGAGCAGGGCCGCAGGTAGACAGTGAATGGCCAGGGCACTGTGGATGCCTATGCCGGCGTCCGTCTGCAATGGCTCCTCCCAGGCAGGCAGGTCTCGCTGAGTTGCTCATACCAGAAGCGTTTGGAACAGGTCTGGGAACTCTGGCTCTCTCGCCAGTCTCTGTAGTCCGCAGAGCACTGCCCTCTTCTGCAGGGTGAAGCCGCGGGTCAGGAGAGTCTGCGCCTTGTGTCCCTCGCTCCAACTCTCATCAGTGGACCACTCCCGCAGCTCTTCCTCAGTCTAGGGAATTCTCACGCGCTCGAAATGCTGACACTCCACTCCCTCTTCGTCCTCTGCGAACACCGCCTGAAGGTCCATTTGCCCTTTATTATATACACGCAAAACGCAGTTTGTGTAGACGGGGCAAGAGGTAGTCGCGGCACTATGGAATTGGCGAAATTTGGGGGTTTTACTGGTTATTGGGCGTTGGGAAGTTCGGAATTAGGGGGAAATGCTGAAAATACGTAACTTAAATTGGCGATTTCTCTCATATTGTCGTTTTCGAATACCTTAGTCTCATCTACTCGTCTTTAATCTGCGAAACTGGTCCTAGTCACCCATAGCGAGTCCAACAACAGTCAAGTTGGCCCATCCTTATGATAATAATACACACTTCGGACCAGATCTTGCACTATGAATATATTATTCTCCGACCTCGACATCCCTCTAAGTGCCAGAGTTAATGCTAGCGAAGATGGGAGCTAATATGACCTGCGGATGCTTTTGCGAGTCTTGGCCAGCGTATGGAGCATGCGGACGTCCATAGGCTGGAGCAGCTTCCAGGACTGCTGTCCGCAGCTAGCAGCGCAGTGGTGAATGAGTGACTCGACCTTGTCTTTGGGCGTGCTTCCCAGTGTGCGATTAAGTACTCGTTTGCCGCAACTGCAGGCCTGGGCACAAATACAGGAACACCCCGGAGACTGTAAGATGTCCTGAAGTCTCGAAGAAACACTCTCCGTCTGAGTCACCAGCGAGCTATTCCCACACCCACTATCCCCCATTGAAAGGCGCACCCTCGGACTTTGCGCCTTCAGTCTCAATATATTCAGGAAGTTATTAGGCTGCAAGGCTGCAGAGGACCGTTGAGTCGTCAGCAGTCCATGTCGATTCGCGTACGACTCTGTAGTGCCTTTCCTGAGTTGCGCCGCACTGATGCGGTACTGCTTGCGCATGAACTGACGGTTGTGGACCATGTAGGCGATTTGGCTGTCCGGAGGGTTGGGGACGGGTTTGCGTCTGAGACGCAGCACTTTGTTGCTTTCGCCTTCCAGTAAGATAAAGCGGAGGCGACTTAGTTGAGGATTCGGAAGGGAGGGGGAGGAGTCTTCGGTCATCGGGATTGGTCTAATTACAACTATTAAAGAGTGCGATGCTCGTAACCACGACGTCGTTGAGCCTCATAGAACTGCACTCCGAACACTTTCTTCTTATTCGCGACTTTGAAAGCTGAGAAGTGGCTCAGCTGCAGCGAGCAGTTCTGCGCCTTGTAGCTACTGACCTCATCCTTCATGAACTCCTTCAAGTCTGTCAAGTCTGCACGCAGGATAGCCCGCTGCTTGCAGAGACGGATACTGGCTCTGTCCAGACTAGACCGAAGTCCAGCACTAGCCTCGAGCTGAGTAGTGCATAGAGTCGGTAAGGTGTCGAAGGAAAGGGTGTGACTGGTCTTAGAGAAGGGCTGGAGAGGCCGTAGGAAGCAGGCAGTGCGCGGACTGAGCTGGGCAGGTTCTGGGGAAGTCGGGTAGAGGAGTTTGCCCTTCTCTCGGCGGTATCGTTGCACTCTTGAGTCGTTCTTTCGGAGGAGAATGTTGGCTGCTTCCTTCTGCATGCGTTTGTCCCAGAGGTCGTGGCAGTGCAGCTTCCTGGCAGAGGCTTTGGACCCAGCCAGCAGCTCCTGAGCATTGGCAAGTATGACGTTCTCTCTGCGTCTCCAGCAGTAGTGGGAGGGACGGTCTGGAGACGACGCTAAGGAACACATATTACAGCTTAATCAGTCATTCGAGTCGAAAGGGATGAATCTGGATTGTGACTGAAGGACTTGGGTCACTGTTCTGAATAGCTAGTAATGGCGTTGTATATCTCTATTGCTGTTTCAGGCAATTCGATATTTGGCCTGGTATTATCTAGGACAATTAGTATAATCGGGCTGTTGATGTGTAGCAATTTCTAGACAAAAGCCGAATTTAGGCGAAAAAGTAGGCTTACTTTCTCAACTTGAAGTGGAAAGCCCATAAGATAAGAAAGAGGTGAAATTAGGCCGTATTTAGGACTATCCAGCGCCTAGGGAAGCCTACTAATGGGTAATTCCGATATCCAAATTCCCTATGAGATAGTATTGATTATGCAGGAGAGACAGAATGAGTATGAGAAACTATCTTAATTCAGTATAGCAAATGTGATAAACTGCTTGTTGTATGTGCAAACTAATAGTAATTACTTACTGCTCCATGCCTTAGCAGCTGTATTGCGCAGCCCCAGCAGCGCTGACTCTGTCTCTGTAAGCCTGGCCTTGGAGCGTAATAAGTATAGACACAGCCTCTAATCCTGCGAATGGTTGAAAGGATGGAGTTGTCTCTGACTAGTTACTGACAGGCAGTGTAGGGAATCAGTGGGATAAAGACCGCTTGTTTAAGAGAAGGAAGGGTCTTTTGCGAGAGAGGGAAGGCAGAGGAAGTTTGTCCCTCTCCTTGTATAGCAACAGTGGGTAGGAACCATCGCTGTACTTGCATTTACCCCAATTGGAGAGGCATATGGGAAAGAATTAGCTAATTTGGGTGGAAAGCATAGAATGTCCCATTCTTCCCGTAAAACGGTAAAAATTAAGCCGGAAAAATTGATCTTTTTAGGCTTTCATTCACATAAAAATCCGTTCAACAGACTTTTGTGGAGTCCTCATACACTCAGTAGCAAACCTGTTGTCAAAAAAAGTGCCTTTACCCATCTGCTTGAGAAGACCACGAAGGTCAGATGTGACCCCAAGGTCGATTTTCGTGGTTGCAGGGTCGGAAAGAATGGTTTCAAGCAGTGGAAGGTGTGAAGTGTCTAAGCCTTCTGATTGCCTTGAGTAGACAGGAGGCTTACGTCAATATGTGCATATATTAGAAGAAAAGAGCTAGAAATGCCTCAGTCCCGCATCATATTCCCCAAGACTTCCCCTAAGTTCTCCACTTTCTCCCTTCTTTCCCCTCTCCGCACCCTGTGTTTCTTCCTCCCAGTCACCAGTCTTTGCAGCGCTCCATTCCACTGCTCCACAATAAAGCCGCAGTCCCAGCTACTCAGCTCCCTGCGCTCTCTGTCCCCTGCTGCTTGTCTTCTATAGTGGAGACGAGGAGTAGGGAGAGACATGTCTTTGGGCGAGTGGGGAGGCGATAGTAGAGAAGCGCTGCTATACTGTGCATGAAAAGACAGTGGGAGAGAGGGGTTTTTGGGACTACGGATCAGCTTCAATAGTGTCTGTTTGACCTTGTCCAGGTCGACTGCAGTCGTGTCGCTTGGTTCCTGTCGCTGGGAGCAGCTGGAAGCTCGGTGGGAGGTGGGGAGACGCAGGCGTCTCTGTGTGTGTCTGGGAGTGAATACACTGAGACAGGGGATGTGAGGGTAGGTCCTTGCAGGTCTGGCTGTAGACTGGGCAGGCCGCACTCTGCGCTTTAGTCGGATCAGGGGAGGACGGATGAAGCGTCTAGGGGACAACACAGGCCGGCCTGCCGCTTCATAGTGCCACGGGCCAATTTCTTCGTCATTCATCTAACTTCCCTTGCGCGAATAATGGACTCCGACCAAGACTCAGTCTCTAGCGGAGAAGCCGAGTTGGAGAGCTGGGCCCAGCCTTCCTCAAACGAACTCGAAGTCCTGAAGCAGAGGAAAGCGCTCAAGCGACTTCCGAAGGACGAGCGGGAAAGGGTGAAAACCGAAGCACAGAAAGAACTGGTGCAGCAGTGCCTGCGAAGGAAAGAAGTGCTACAGGCCAAATTGGCACCCAGGGAGGTGCAGATGGAAGCGGCAGGAGACCCTTTGGCAGAGGTGGAGTCCGTCTTTCGTCGAGGTCTAGACCATTTGCAGGCTGTCACTCCCACACCTGCCCAGTCAATTCGCCTGCCGATGAACCAGGCTATCTACGACTTCGCAGCCCAGCTCTTCCCCTTCTTTCGCTCTCACTGTAACCTGCTGCAGGGCAAGGAGCCCGCCTACAGCTACCGACACAGCCGCGAACTGCTCCTGTATCTTCATGAAGAGACTTCCCGCAGCGGCAAGCGACTCTACGGTATTGGCGTTTCCGGCTCTGTGGGGACAATCCGGAGTGTACGTCTGTTCTCGCAGAGGCAATAGCTGTCAATCAAAGGGTAGACTAATGACTGGAGTGCGCTCTTCTTCCGAGCATCCTTCATGGCTGTCTTGCTGCAGGAGTTGCTGGGTTTCGGCTTTCGAGAGGAACTTGCCCTTCGGACCGCGGAGACGGCGGCAGGCGTGTTGGTGGCGGGACTCGTGGCGGTAGGTGCGCTGGTGCTCCCGGAGCCGTGGAGTCGAGGAGCCACGGGTCATTCGCCGCTTGAGGATGCGGTTGTACTGCTGGGCGTTCACATAGACTGGAGCTTCGGTGGGACTGCTGGGAGGCAACTGCAGTTTGTTGGGAGACTGAGGCGGGTAGCAGGGCTGTGGAGGACACAGCGTCTGTACAAACTGCGGCTGCATCATGTAAGCGGAGTACGCAGAGAAGCTGAAGACAGGTATGAAGGCTGGCATTAAAAACGGACTGCAGGGACTCTGGTCTGGAGTAGTGACGTAGCTGGAGTTCGACTCGTACCCCCTCAGGCAGTACGGCACTGGAGACATGTCCATCAGACTATTAATAGGCCATTCGTTCTTGACCAAACTATGGGCGTAAGCCTCTGTCCTACTGCTGTGGGCTGTACTTACCCCCATCCTTTTCCTCTCGCACCGGTACCACGCCGTGCCAAGCACACCCTTGCAGGCAGCCTTTTCGTTGACTTACTAGTTAAAGAGTGAAGGCCTTTGAAAAAACAGTTTTGTCTGAAAGGCCTGCTTGGCCTTTCCTCAAGCTGATTCAAGACTTCGGAACGACAGCTGAGAGAAAGGAAGCTTTTGGTATCGAAATAGGCTAAACTTTATGGAAGAAGCGGCTGATTGCCTGATTTCGCTCCACTTTGGGGTTTTCCTCCTTCTATACCCCAAATTTTCCTATTACTTCGGGCTTTTGACTTCGCTGCCATTTCGGCTTAATGTAAACATCATTTTTGGGAATCTCATACAATTGCGCGATTTCGACCTCCGTTCCATATAAAAAGCAGCTTCGACTGCGTTTAAATACCTCCCAGAGCGCAAAGTCACGCCTCTTCTGTGCAATTAGTATCTCTAGGAAGGAAATAATCGCTGCTACATGCAATTTTCACCAAACTCGCCTCCCAGCAGTCCCCACTATACCTACTAGTAATGCTGCAAAGGCCAGCCATGAGCGCCTCCTACGACCTGCACCTCCTCAGTGCAGCCCTAGACGACGAAGACACCGAGGACGCAGCAGGGAACCAGCAAGGCACCGAGAGTTCCTGCGCCAGTCCAGTGCTGCGCAAGTCCTCCACCCGCTCTTCCTTCCTGTCCGCCGCTGGGTACCGCGACTGTGTGGAGGACGAGGCGACTGGCAGGTGGAAAAGGCGGAAGTACGGGCCGAAGGGGGAGGAGGAGCTGAGGAGTATCCAGGAAACTGCGTTTGAGACGAAGAGTTACTTGTTGGAAGTGACGAAAAGACTGAGGAGCAGGGCGGATACAGTCAAAACAGCCTCTATTTCCGCGTCCTTGGAAAGCAAGGCACTGAGGGAGTATGTGCAGCAGCTGGGCGGCAGACTGGACCAACTGGTGGCGGAGACGGAGGAAACGGAGAGACTGGTGAAGAGGCTGGGGAGGGAGGTGGAGAGGAAGAGGAAGGAGGGGAAGGTCTGCACGGTGGAAGGCAAGGAAGGGGCTGTCAGGTGCAGTTGCTTCCTATAGGTCAGCAGTATAGCTCCCGACTTAAAACAGTCGCCAGAGCACTGTGCACAGCTCTCCGAGCCAAGTAGTAACTAGCCCTGTGCAAGAGTCAGGCCAGCGGAACTAAGTGGTAGGACAGACCTATGGTGGAGGTGCGGTAATATGCAGGCACTCAGAGTCATATATCGGACTGGACTGAGACGGTGCTTTGCGGAGGTAGCCACGAAGACGGACCACCTGGTAGTCCGCATGCACTCCCCCACCATGGCCATCTTCGACAACTCCCACGACGTGGAAAGCATCATCTTCGACTCTTTGGACGGCGGCAAAGGCGTGATCAACGTTAACTTCATGACCATGCAGACTACGCTCAAGCCCGGGCTTATTGAAGTCCACTGCAAGGGCGGAGTCATCAAGAAGTTCGTGCATACTGGGGGAGTCATTCAGAAGAATACTGACAACTCAGTGGACTGCGCACTGTTCGAAGCCTTCGGCAAGGGCGACTTGGACGTAGAGGCGATGAAGAAGAGTGACGCCTTTACTGTGGAGCCCACCGGCGAGACAGGCTCGGATGTGGACTACCTGCGTAAGGCCGCAGCCACTACTCGCGACCACGTGGCAAATGCCGCCCACAACCTCTAGGTAACTCCGTTAGTTCCTAGTTAGTCCTTCTCCTTCACTATCACAATTGGAATCACGATGTAGAGGATGATAGCGATCACCACGAAGATGAGGATGCACTTCAGTTTCAAGTTTCTCCAGTACATAATTCGCTCCAACTTTTTCGCGTCTCCATGAAAAACCTGCGCCGTATTCCTCAAGTCCTGCGTCTTGACCTCAATGCCCTGCCTACACCCTACCTCCAAAGACTCAGTGTTCCTCAGCACCTGTTGGATGTTGTCCTGCACGACTCCCTGCACCTCCAGCACTGCTGCATTCGCAGCGTACAGCTTGTCAATTGCCTTCAAGTCTTCATACTTGTTGGCAATGCGCCGCATTTCAGTAGTCATGATCTTAGTGAGACTTTCAGAGCCAGCAGTGTGCAGCAAGTCTTGGCCTTGGTTGTGGAAGCTGGTGCGCATTTCCTGGGTGGAGGGTACTTCCAGCATGGTGGGGATGTGGCGTTCGGGGTAGCCGGTGCGGACTAGGGTGATGCAGCAGATTTCTTCAGAGTCGCAAATCAGGTACCAAGTCCCCAAGCCAGACGGTACCTTTTGCCGCCATTCCGGCGAAGCAGCAGACGAGGACAGGTCCACCAGGACAGCCCCCAGTTCCGCTTGACTCTACGTGCAGGTGACCTTGTCTTTGATGGAAAAGTCGCAGGAGAGCGAAGCCACCACTGTGGAGTCGCGGGTACGAGCCACTGCCAGGTACTTCACATTCGCCTCCATCTCTTTGGAACTATATGACTGGGACGGATATGGTTGCCATCTGATAAGCAGTTCCCATGCCTGTGCATTTCCTTAGTGGTTACTAGGGATACACAGAGACAGTATATGGAAGTCCGCGGCTATGCAATAGAAATGCTGTTGGACAGCCCTGCCTTGGTACTGCCAGACAAGTTCCAGCAGCCGCAGATATCCTTCACCAGTGCTCTGCGCGGTCTCCTCTTTCGAGCTTGCGCCCAGCACCAGACCTCTATCAAGAAGTCCAAAGTGCAGCCCTCACTGCGCACTTGGCTACGGCTCCTGTTCCTGCCGGTACAGACTGCGCAGTTGCTAAGCCTGGTGCTGCAGCATTTGAAGCAGGTGCAGGACTATGCGACTTATGCAGTGGTGGAGCAGGCACTGCGAATTGTGCGGCCAGATAGGTGGATGGAGGGTCTGGGAGGCGGAGTGTGCATAGGCGTGGCAGCGGCACTAGTGTACCTCACTATCCTTCTGGTGCTACAGCTGTTGCTGGCGCAGAGTCCCTCACATGCCAATCTGCACCCTGCTGTGCTGCTTTCATTTTCCCTGCCTTTAGCTGCGATACACAAGTACCTCTGGCTGCCTCTGCTGTCACTCCTCTTTACCAACATCAATTCCACATTAGTGCTTGAAACTGATTCGGAATATGTGTGGATGGGGGTGGCCAGTGCGGCAGAAATAGCACTGTTAGGAGCTTTCCTACTGCTATACATCTGCTTTCTGCATGAAGACGCCTGGAGCCTTCACACCGAACACCCCACAGCCCGGCCCGACAGTACCTACGAAGTACGCGAACTAGCAGTCCTTTCCTGCTTCTCCGCCCTGCCAGTGCTGCCAGTCTCCGCCCCACTCAGTCTCGTCCTACACACCGGCCTAGCAGGTTACTTGTGCGCCTTTATCCTCTGGTACTTGCCCTACTATAGCACTATAGTGCTGCTGGGGAGGTGTATGCTGTATGGACTGGTGAGTTGGGCGGCTGTGTGTGCACTCATTGGAGTGGGGACGGACTCGATGACGGTCACAGTGAAGCTGTTTCTGTTCGTAGCGCCCTGCATACTACTGCTCCTTTGTCACCTTTTGATGCGGAGAAAAGGACTCATTCGCTTTCGTAAGGCCAAACCGATGCTGTGGAAATATGAGTTGATGGTCAGAACCCTGTTGGAAGCGAATGCAGACCCTGGAGAGGTGGCGTTGGCTGAGGCAATTGCGTATGGGACGAGGCAGTTTGCGCAGAAAGAACGGCGTTTTTTCCTGTTCGTGGGTCAGTATTACTACTATGTGAGGGGGTTGCCGGAGATAGCGCTTGTTCGGCTGTCGCAGGGTACGCTCTGTCCACCAGACGCACTAGCTGAGTTCCAAATATACCGCTTTTCAGAAGCTCTATATAGAGTGTCTCGCAGTGAAGAACGGGAGTTCGTGGAGTACGAGCGCAGGTACCAGAGCTGTATGCAGCAGGACTGCGCACTGTGCGAGATCTCGTTCGACCTGCTGAGCAGTGTGTTGAATAAAAGCACGACTGGCCCTTTGCTGGAGCGGGCGCTGGTGCACTTAGCTCACTTGATCACTGGGACGAATCAGACCTATAGGAAGTTGAAGCAAAGGTTCCCAACAGATCCTTTCGTGCTTGAAAGCTACGGCTCCTACCTCGACCTCTTCCACAAATCCGAAGCCATGGTCCTCAAAACTAGCGGCATACTGGAGCGCAACAAACGCAAAAAGACATCCATAAACGAGATCACGTCGTACAGTTCCGAAGACACAGGAGTGATGATAGTCAGTTGTCAGAAGGAGCTTTTGGGCAAAGTGGTGTTTGCGAATGCACAGATGAGTGGGGTGTTGGGGGGGAAGATTCAGGATATAGTGGGGAAGGACTTGGATGACTTCATTCCCCCTCCCTACAACTTCAACCACAACTTCAAGCTGCAGTCCTTCCTGCACCACGGCGAAGCCAAGGAAATCAGTCGCTCCCACCTCTTTCTCACCTCCCTCACAGGCTTCTCAGTGGAAGTCACCTTCCGATTTCGCCCCACTGTGGTAGCAGGCGTGCCCTACTTCCTAGTGGCAGCCAGGCAAAAGCCCAGAACCAGGGAATTCGCCATATATGGAGAGGACGGGAAGGTGACGTCGCATTCGCAGGGGTTTCCAGGGAAGCTGGGCCTGGAGCGAAAGTGGATAGTGGGGGACTCACTCGAAACTCTGTTTCCAGGAGTCAGCGAGAAATTAGGCCTTGAAAACGTCGACGAATCCCCGTTTCCCTACACCCACCCCACTCTAAAGGACACTCTATGGCTGAAACTGTCCTCCACTGGACTGGGCCACTCCTTCATCCACTCTCTCTACCTCCTCACCAGCAGCCAAGGCATCGAAGACCTGTTCCACTCCTCGACAGGCCTCGGCTACTCCCGCTTCCGCCGCAGTCTCAGGGCCACGCCTAATTCTGACCTCCCGGATATCTCTGCGGACCCATTGAAACCGGGGGAAATGGCGGATAGTGACGGGGCGGGGAAGGATACTGGGCTGAGGGAGACGAGGGATGAGGCGACTGGAGTGACTAGCACATCTACGAGCTATGGAAGGTCGGAGGGAGGACTGAAGGTGAGGGAGAAGGCCCTTAGTGCTGGAAGAACCCTGAAGCTGGCTTCCTTGGGCCTCATTATCCTGATGACAGTCCTGCTCGCCGTCGTGTTGGGAGTCCTGTGGGCGACTTTTCAGAACTTAACTCCCAATTCCACTACTGAAATCGGCGCAATTCGCCTTCATTTCCTCAAAATCGCGCATATCACTCGCCGTCTAGACCTTATTTCCCATGGCTACGAGGCTGTTTCAGCGCGCACTCCTCTCCAGCAGGCCCTGGAAGCCGAGGTATCAAGTCTGAGTGCGGCTATTTCCCTGCTGGATTCAGTCGTGGCAGTGTCGGTGGTCACTTGTATAGAGGGGAAGTTCTCGTACTTGGAAGTGCCGTTGAAAACAGCGCTGACGGACTATAATACGCATGCGAGGCTGCAGGGAGGGGCGGACAGGGGGGAGGCGGCGGACGTGTTTTATACGTACTACAACGGAGTAGGCCCGCTGCTGAAAGAGGTGAATAGAACTGTAGAAGAAGAAGGAGACGCCGAAAGGAGCCGAGGTCTGCAAGTTATCGGCGCCACAGTGGGACTAGGAGTGGGCTTGATGGCTATAGGGATCATTTGCGCCTGTTTCGTCATTGTGCGGAGTCTTCTCACGCTGCATCTGTGCTACTCTCGGCTGTGGCAGACTATCACCACTTTGCCGGTGTCGAAGGCCAGGGATATCATGAATACGCATAAAAACAGGATTGAGGTATTGCATGGAGTGGAGCATGTGGCGCCGGACCAGGGGAAAATCAGGGAAAACCGAAGTATGGCCAAACCGCCTGTTAGATGGACGCTACTTCTCGGGAAATGCTTGCTACTGGTGCTTTGCAGCTGCGCTTTTACGACCTTCTTAGGTGTGTACGGGTACGGAGAAGTGCAAAGACTGCTGTGGACCAATATGAGGTACATTAACACTGTCAGCTACCTAACAGTCCTGCCCACACTCACACTGTACACACTCAAGGAACTGTCTCTATGGCAGCAAGGCTCTCCCATCTCCTATCTTTCCCTAGTCCCGGAAGCCCAGTCAATTCCCTCTCTCTCCCTCCTACTTTCGACTCACCTCGCCTCCCTTTCCTCCACTCAGCTCTCAGTCCTTCAAGACCTGGACTCCATGGCAACTCAAGCGAGAACCACAGGGCTAGATCTAGCATTCTCAAGTGCATGTCCGTATTTGAATGGAAGTCAATGCGAAGGGTCGTTGCTGGACAGAGGGGAGGTGTATGGAGTGTCGGAGTGGGGACTGGGAGTGGTGGACTTGCAGAGAAGGGTGGAGGAGGGGGAAAAGGTGTGGGAACAGCTCGTAGCACTTGAGACTTCTATGGAAATGCTAACAGATGCAACAGTCGCCCTCCAGCGCGATATGCAGAATTACGCAGAGACTGCGAACACCCAGTTCACCAGCGATATGCTTACATACGCCTGCATATACGTCCTATGCACTTCCCTAGTGTACGCCCTAATTTCCCTCCCACTCGTGGAAGGCCTGAAGAAGAAGTGTGAGGCTGCGTGGAGAGTCACCACACTGGTGAGAAACGACTATGTGGCCAGGAAAGCGTAGCTTTAACCCTGGAAGCCATTCCATTAGCCTGCTAAAAGGTCTTCAGTTTCCCACCATTCCCTGCCCCGCAGGACCCTTCCCAGGCCCTTTCTAACTATCTAATGGCTTTCCAGCCGAAGTCCTTCCTTCCTGCCCTTTAGCCTGTCCTTCCTGTCTTTGTATCGCAAGTCCATAGAGATGGGCTGAGCCTCCATATCTGTGGTCCACGTGTCGTAATTAATTAAAGGCAATGGTGACTCGTGGCAACCCGTACGTGGACGAGCTGATTCGCAACGCCAAGGCGATCGCGACCCGTGGCAAGGGAATCCTCGCTGCTGACGAGAGCACTGGCACCATTGGCCAGCGCTTCACCAAGATCAGTGTCGAGAATACCTTCGAGAATCGCCAGAACTACCGCACGCTCCTCCTGACGACTCCAGGATTCGGGCAATTCATCAGTGGCGTGATCATGTACGAGGAGACTCTGGAGAACAAGGCTCCGGACGGCACCCCACTGTTGGAGCACCTGCGGCGTGAGAACGTGTTGGCGGGCATCAAGGTTGACAAGGGTCTGACCAAGATTCCAGGCACTCAGGACGAGATGTCAGTTCAGGGCCTTGACGGACTGGCTGAGCGCTGCCAGAAGTACTACGCTATGGGCTGCCGCTTTGCTAAGTGGAGAGCAACCTACAAGATTGGTCCCGGCCTGCCCAGCGCTGTGGCTATCCAGGAGAACGCCTGGGGCCTTGCCCGCTACGCCGCTATTTGCCAAGCCAACGGCCTGGTGCCCATTGTGGAGCCTGAAGTGCTGGCCGACGGCCCGCACAGCATTGACGAGTGCCTTGAGAAGTCGCAGCGTGTGTACGCGGCAGTGGTGACTGCGCTGCACGCCAACGGCATCATCTTCGAGGGCATGCTGCTCAAGCCCAACATGATCACTTCCGGCTCTGAGGCTGCAGAGAAGGCCGGACCCCAGGAGATAGCCTGGAAGACGTACCAAGCCCTGATCCGCACCATCCCAGGAGCAGTGCCAGGCATCATGTTCCTGTCCGGCGGACAGAGTGAGGAGGAAGCCACTGTCAACCTCAACGCCATGAACTCGCTCACTGACGTCAAGCCCTGGTCTCTCAGCTTCTCCTTTGGCCGTGCGCTGCAGTCCACCGTGCTCAAGGTCTGGGGAGGCAAGCCAGAGAACTTCGCAGCGGGCCAGGCAGCTCTAATGCACCGCGCAGAGTCCAATTCCAAGGCTCAACTGGGCACCTACGTCCCAGCCGAAGGCGCCGCGCAGGCCAGCGAGTCCCTCTTCGTCAAGAACTACGTCTACTAAGCAGTAGTTACTTAGGCATTCCCGACTCTCCGCCTATTCCTTCCTAGTAAATGGAATCGACGCAACTGAGTGACTACCAAATTCAAGGCGAACTAGGCCGCGGCAGTTACGGGGTAGTCTACAGAGCGCTGAATCTCAAGGACAACCAGGTCTACGTACTCAAGAAAATCAGCGTTTCCCACCTTTCAGCCAAGCACCAGGCTGACGCCTATAAGGAAATCCAAATTTTACGACAACTGAACCACCCGAACATCATAAAGTACTTTGGGAGCTTCGTCGAGGAATCCGCAGTGAACATTGTGATGGAGTACGCTGAGGGCGGAGACTTGCACAGACTGCTGAGGACGCAGAGAGACAAGGGCAAGCATATGAGTGAGAAGGAAGTGTGGAGGTATGCGTTCGAACTGTCGGCTGCTATTGCCTATCTGCACGAACACAACATCATCCACAGGGACATCAAGTGCATGAATGTCTTTCTAAGCAAAGACAAGCGAGTGAAGCTAGGGGACCTGGGGGCTTCCAAGATAACGGGAGACGCAGCGATGCAGCTCACAAGGGTAGGCACTCCCTTATACCTTGCCCCGGAGTTGGTGAGGCAGACGCCTTATGACTTCAAGGTGGATGTCTGGGCCCTGGGCTGCGTCCTCTACATGCTTTCCTCCCTCGAAGCCCCTTTCCAAGGCGACAACCTGATCGCTCTGGGCAACTCCATCGTCAACAAAAGGCCCAAACCCCTGCCGCCCTTCTACTCCCCAAAGCTATCCGCCTTCGTGTTCAGACTGCTGGAGAAAAGGCCGAAAGACCGTCCTTCCATTGCAGAGGTGATCACCTTGATACCTTCTATCACCAGACAGCAGCTGGAGGCGGCGAGTATGGAGAACTTGTCCACTAACGTGACTATGGGGAGAGGGGAGGAAGGGGAGGGACAGAAAGGAAACCGGTCCGTGGCGAAGCCGCAGGAAATCAAGGAAACAGCGGGAAACAGGGAAATTACCAGCGTAGGAAGCGAGAAAGGGAAGGGAGAGGGAAGAAAGGACCACACCAGCTTCCTCAGGAAACCCAGTCCTGAGCCTGTCGCTACACTGAGGGAAGACATGACAGTAGTGGAACTGCCTGTCAAGCCCACTCGGCCTGCTGAGGTTTCCAGTCCTCACGTAGAGCCCAGACCTGCGGAGTGCTCCTTTGGGTCCTTGCACAAGCCCATCCCAGTCAAAGTGCCTGTAGAGCCCAGTAAAGCGGAGGAAAGAGGCAACGCACTGCCGAAAAGACCGCATACTGCTTCCGCCGCCAGACTCACAACCCCTAATCGACAGACGAGGATGAGAATCACTGTGCGCAATTTGCAAGAAGAGCAGAAAACTCCGTATCTCTTCCCCTTCCCTCCCCAGCCTCCCCCCAAGCTGAACGAGTCCGTGACTGAAGGGAAAATCCCAGTAGTTGACCTATTCGAGGCCAAAGCACCTTTAGTGAATATCGGAGTAGGGCCGAATGTCGTGGGGGAGGACGAGAAGTTGGTGCTGAGGAAGATATTTGATACGAAGCGGCCCAGCACTGCAGTCACCCGAGTTCGTATAGGGGAAGACCAAAAAGCAGCATTTCAGCTGGCTGAGACAAAGCCCAGCGCCCGGCCTTTTTCAGCTGCTCCGGCCAAAGCCCTCAAACTCAACCCCCTATTCAAGCCTCCACGCCTGCACAGCCTACTGCACCCTAGCGGCTGTCCCTCCCTCGGCAGTCGCACCGAGCCCGCGGCCACCAAGAAGAAATTCAGCGTCAGTGACCTGAACCGCAGTTAGTAGTCTGTAATTGTGAGATTAGCCTATACGCTAGTCGGGGAAAGCCGCTTGACGTGGATTTTGACTGCTTTTTCAGGCTGGATGGGAGACTGGCAGGGACTGTCCTCCGCAATGGGCCTTTGGTGCTTCGAAAGGACGTCTTCAGAGGGAGGCTGTAAGCTCGCTTCTGAGTCCTTGACGACAAGAAAGCCGCCTCTTTCGCCCAAATAGAGCGGATAGGACGATATCAGCTCCGTCCTGCCACCAATGTCCCGCCACGGCTCAGTCTCCAGGTCCAGCCTGTAAAAGCCCTGTGGGAAGGTGACTCTCACTACTTGGACCTGCTTGGCTCCCGCAAGGACCGCCATGACCCTTTCCAGCTGGCCTGCAGTGGTTTCCCTGGGCACGGCCAGGTCGATGGGCGAGCTGAGTGCGTAGGTCTGCGGGTTAAATAGGCGGATGGAGAGCGGAACTGCCGTTTTGAGCCCTGTCAGTGAGTAGTCTTTATGCAGAATATGTATGGAAAGTCGCTTAAAGCCGGACTGGGACAGGCAAGTGCGCAGCTGTATGTGGTCCGCCAGGGCTTTCCCAGGCCGCTCTCCATACCTTTCCCTCAAGCTTAACTGCTCAGCAGGCAAGCACTGGCCTGTGAGTTGGAGCAGGGCCTCGGCAGCCTTCCGCCGCAGCTGCGCAATGGTATCCGCCTGCGACACTATCAACTCACACAGAAAGGAGTAGGCGAACCAGGGCCGGTCCTCCTCAGCACAGGCCGGGGAAGCCAATTCCAGGGTAATTCGGCAGGTCTCCAAGGAGGCAGGCGCCCCCTGCTGCAGCCACAGTCCCGCCCCATTCCCTAGGCCGCTGCCTCCCACTGTATCAGTCAAGTCCCGCAGTTCCTCGCCCTCTGAGTGGTGCTTGCGCAGGTAGAACTCGCTTTCCGCCAGTCCTGTAACCTCGGAAATCCGGCTTTTCAGCTCTTGCAAGGAATCCATCCGACTCACACTCAGGACTCCGCTCCAGTCCTTCCCAATATAGCGAATTACACGCTTAGCTGCTTCCCTTGTCATAAGCTCAGGCAAACGAGGCCGTTTCAGCGGTGCTATGACCTCTTCCAGGTACAGGACGGAGCCGGGGAAGAGGAAGAACTGGGCGATGCACTTTTCCCGGTGCTCTGGAGAGGCGAGGTTGGTGCTGTCGTGCAGAGTGGGGATGGGGGACCTGCGGTGTAGGGCGATCCGCGCTCCAACAGGCAGTTTGAAGTGGGAATACAGTTCGGAAATCAGCTCGGATATAGTCGAAATCGCGGAAATTCCCACTAAAGCCGCTTGAAAGTCGGCGATTTCCGCTCCAGCCCGCAAAAAGCGGACTTCAATTGTCATTTCCTCGTCGTTTTGCAGCGAAAAGAGGTCTAATCGGAGTGTATCCGCGAACTGCAGTGTCTTTAGGCAGTCCACTCTCGCATGTTCATACAAATCCAGGTTTTCCAGGCGCATGTCCAGGTCTTTTACGTACGTCCACAGCCTGGCTTGCCGTTTTTCCTGACCAAACGCTCGCAAAGACTCAGTTTTCAGGTCAGATACGAAGGAGGATATCGGCATACTGATGATTCGCTCCTCAGAGCCTGAAAACACCCGAAACTGCGCATTCACGACCCTTTGCTGCTCTCTTTCCAAGGCCTCCACCAGCCATTTCGGGACTTCCACAGGGTCGCTGGCCTGCACTTCCCCCCTAATGCGCCTGTACAGCAGCACATAGGCACAGGGGTGGCCTGGCTCCGCCCCTCCAAAGGTCCGAAAGACCTCGCTTTCCTTCACTTCCTGCACTCTTTCGTCGTCGAACTGCAGCCACTGGCCTGAGCCGAGGACCTTGATGTAGGCGAGGTAGTGGCCGGCCGCTGCAGAGCCGAAGTGGGTGAGGACGGAGTAGAGCTCGAATACCTCGTTGCCACTGGCTTGGTAGGAGCGGAAGAGGCGGGAGCAGCGGGAGTTCCGCTCAATTCGCTCGTAGTTCAGATAGCTTTTGGCCATTTCCGCAGTTTCGGCTTCCAAAGGCGTGGAGTCGTGGTCTGGAAGGGTGACAGTGGGCGTGGAAAGCTGCAATTGGCAGGGCCGGGTGTCTATGTCCCCGGGCGAGTCCTGCAAATAGGCGTAATTGGGCGGAAATGGCCGTTCCAGCTGGAAAAACGGGTTCATATCCAGCACTTCCGGGTAACTCACATAGTCGAACCTCTTCCTGCGCTGCCTCATTTCGTCCATATCGAAGCGCTTCAGCTGTATCATCAGCACAGGCGGCAGCAGGCCCAGTCGACAGCCCTTCAGTGCGTCTTTCCTCAGTGCACAGTTCTCGCAATAGACCCGCTGTGCACAGGCAGGGACAGGTCCTGGAAGGGTTCCTGCTGAGTGGAGGAACGCAGACAGCCCTGGCAGCGGACGTACCCAATCAGTACTCCTTTGAACACGTCTGAAATGATGCGCTTTTCCTCTGTGTCCGTCAAACTGACCTCCAGTGCTTCAAACAGCTCCTGACAGAACTCAATTGCGTCCTGCTGCTGCGAGACCTGCTCCCAGTCCCACTGGAAACTCCTCCACAGGCCCTCTGTGTCTGCGCTTTTCCCGCTCTGCAGCTGCATCCTGGCGAACAAGAGCTGCAATTGGTAGGGAATGGACAGGGAGTGGGACTGGGAAGTGTGTAGGGAGTAGACTTTCTGTCGGAACTCGGGGGTCATGTAGAGGATTTGGAGGAGACTGTTCATGTAGCAGGTCATGCCGGAGTTGATGAGGCCGGCGTAGTCGCTGCTTGGGAGACTTTGGTCCTTGCAGTCGTTCATTATAGTTTCAATGGCTGTTGCTAGAGAGGGAAGGCGCCTTGAACTAGAGAGTACCGTCCTACGCTCCCACATCAGTCCTCTGATAGCGCTATAGTCAATGGCGACTCAGCTGCACCTGGACGACTTCGAGTGGAGGAGTTCGCCAGATCACTTGTTTTCCCACGGAGACTCACTGCTAAAGTCCACAGGAGTGTCGCCGGTGTCGAGTTCGAGAGTGGGACTGGGCGAGGAAAGCGCTAGAGGGGAGAGGACTGGGGCACGGGAACACTTGCAGCACAGGGCGAGAGTGCTGCAGGAGGCCTTGGCGCAGGAAACTGAACGAAATGAGCGACTCGAGCGAGAAAACGAACACCTCAACCGGGAAAACCGCACTCTCCGCCAATCCCCACAGAGTTCCAGCAGTGTCTCTGAGGAAATCCACCGCTACCTGCACTTCGCCCTGTCCACAGTCGAGTCCGTCGCAGACCTGCGAGTGCTATTCCACGGACGCGTGCACAGCCCTGAAAGTTTGCAGCAAGCCTGTAAACAGGGACTATGGCAGACTGTGTGTCTGCAGTTACTGCAGGTTTTGAGCGACTTTGTGGTCTACTACCGACACAAAGGACAGGAGAAGGAGAGGGAAGCTCCGCAGACTCAGTCAAAACATATGCAGACTCCTTCAATTTCAGCGGTTATTTCTACGTCTGAACAGCCGCTTTTTACCTATAAGCAGACTGGCGTTGACCGGGCGCTTTCTCCGGGCTTCCAGTCCAGCCCTGCCAGCGACTTTAATCGCTTGTATGATGAGCATCGCAGTCTTTTAGCCAGTCTCAACTCCCAAAGTGACCGTTTGACCCGACTAAACACTCAACTCACAGCCACTATGAGTTCTTCCAGACGCTTACTGGCCTCCCGCCCCGGCCTCAGTCCCTACCGAGTCCCCAAAGACCCCTCCTTCGAGCTGATTCCCGCTGTAGCCGTCCTTCCCCCAACCAATCCCCCTATATCCCCCACTCAAACCGACCATTCCGACCCCACTCCACTCCAAATCCCGGCCGCCAAGTCCAAAAGTCCGCCCCGAAGGAGCAAATTCCCTGTATACCGCAGCAAACCAGCCTCAGGGAAAAGAGTGGAGCCACTGTCCAGAGGCCAGCCAGGGCCGAAGCACTGTCAGGGGGTTAGGGAGCAGGGCTGGATGTCGGTGGGGGACTATTTCAAGGCGGGAGAGGAGGACTTAGGGGCGGAAAGTGCAGGGAATAGCTGAGTATGTAAGGCGGTTAGGTAGAAAATTGGTCCAAATGGACGATTTGCCGATTAGGACATTATTAGAGGTATGTGGCAAATGCAGCAATTTTAGCTTAAAGGCTGGATTCATCGAAGAATTCTAATAAACCAGGGCAAAGCTGCGATTACAACACACTCAAGCTATCTAAATCTTAGTTTACAGCAAAATTTAGAAATTTCCTCTCGCTTCCAAAGGGCTTTTTGCCGCAAATATCCATAATGTCTGGAAAAGACGGGAAGTAATCAATCATTTCAAGCTGATTTTCTTCCTTTTCAGACAGATTTATTCAATTCCCCGCAGTGTCACTTGAGCCAAATCTCTGTTTTGGCCACTTTCGCGCCTTTTCCTCCTCTAACCTAATTGAAGCAATAATTGAAAGGCATATCTCTTTAATTTCCCGCGAAAATAGTAAAAACCCGGCACCAGACCATATCCCAGTCCCGCCCACAACTGTCTCAACCAAGCCTACTCAAGGCACACCTGCCGATAGTGTTCATCCATAGAGACTAGATAATGCGCTGGTTACAGTTATGTACAGACTCGGGAGGCGCCTGCACTTCGCCCTCGTCAGCCACGGGGAGGTCGGGCAGGTCTAGTCGGGAGTCGGCGGTGGAGATGCTGGGCAGGGAGGCCAGAGAGTCTCGAGTCGTGTCGGACACTGGCTCCCATTGGTAGCGCTTGGGCTTGGAGAAGGGGGTGCAGGTTATGAAGTCGAGGTCGTAGAGCTGGGACTTGGCCGCAGTAGTAGCGTGGAGGTAGCCAGTCACTCGCTGCATGAAGTCCTGTACTCCTTGCCCTGCGTCCTGCTCCATTATTCTCGTCGCAATGTGGGCGAGATACCTTTCCAGACGCTTCTTTCGCCCTTCAGTCCCTCTCCTAGCCCGCAAAGACTACTATAGTACTTTTCACTCAGAAATCCTCGGAGTGCCTCAAGGCGCCTCTGACTCCGACATCAAAAAGGCCTATTTCTCGCTCGCTAAGCAGTACCATCCCGACGTCAACAAGGCCGCGGGGGCGAAGGAACGCTTCGCGGAAATAAATGAGTACCCACTAGTCAGTGCCTATCAAACCCTGGGGAATGCGGACAAGCGGCGTATGTATGAAAATACAGGGATGACTGGGGACGAGCAGGACCAGGCCAAGGCAGGTTTCGGCAGCAGCGGAGGCTTCGACTTCGGAGGCGGATTTAACCCCTTCGGAGGCTTCGGAGCGGGACAGGGCGGGCCTAAAGGCTTCGGATTCGGCTCGTTTCAAGACATATTGAACGAATTTGAGGACATGTTTGGCACTCGGCAGGAGGAAAAGCCGTATAAAGGGGAAGACATCACAGCTACGGTGGAGTTGGAGTTCCTAGAGGCTGTACATGGCTCGAAGAAGACTATTAATGTTCACCGCAAGTCCACTTGCTCTGTGTGCAATGGGACTAGAACCAGGCCTGGGTCTCCCCGGGTGAAGTGTTCTTCCTGCGGAGGATCTGGACATGTGTACATGAAGTCAGGCCCGATTACCTTCCAATCCGCCTGTACCAAATGCAAAGGAAAGGGAGTGATCCAGAAGCAGGATTGTTCCGCTTGCAGTGGCCAGGGCACGACCTCCACCAAAGCCGAGGAAGTCGTGAACATCCCCAAAGGCGTGGAAACCGGGCAGACTCTCCGCATGGCCGGCAAAGGCCATCGCTCTGAAGGCGACGGTCCTGCAGGCGACATTTTGCTGAAAGTAAAGGTAAAGGCGCACCCTCTATTCAAGCGAGACGGATTAAACATCACTTCCAATGTGTATGTGACAGTGGCCCAGGCAGTGCTAGGAGCTACAGTCGAGGTGGACACGGTGGAAGGACCGAAGAGCATCAGAATAGAGCCGGGGTCGGGGGCGGACAGTGTGAAGGCGCTGGCGGGGCTGGGAGCGAGTGCTACTGGCAGTTCCAAGCGGGGGGACCACCTCATGCGTCTCCACATCCAGTTGCCTCGTCGTCTCAGTGCCAAGCAGAGACAACTCTTCGAAGCTCTTCAAGCCGAGAACTTGTAGGTCTCTCCACCACACAATAGTATGGACGCAAGCCGCAAGGTGCTATTTGTAGGCCTTCCTCTGCTGGTAGGCTGGGGAGTGCCGCAGTTCTGGGACCAGGCGCATACAGCGGACCACAAGCGGTGCTCTAAGGAACTGACAGGACTCAAGTTGGTACAGGTCATGTAGTGTCTGCAGGCGTATGGAGACAAGGAGAAGTGCGAAGACGCGGAGTATGCAGTCATTGCATGCGATGGGAAGGAGAACTTAACTAGTTAAGACTGCGCACTGCCGTCACGAAGTCTTGGAGGTGGGCAGTGTCAGTGCTCGGCTCCACTCCATGACCGAGGTTGACGATGTAGGGCACTCCTGCGAATTGCTGCATCATTGCCCTGGTTTCCTCTCTAATCTCCGCAGATGTCAGATGCAGAGACTTCGGGTTCAAGTTGCCCTGCAGTGTCTTCCCATATCTAATCGCCAGTTCCCGGGCTTGGGGAATGTTGGCTTTCCAGTCCAGACCAATGACGTTGTAGTCAGTCTTCATCAGTGCTTCCAAGGACTCGTTCGCACCACGGGCAAAGACCACTAAAGGTACATCCGGGAAGGCTGTTTTTAATGCAGTCGCAATACGAGCCAAATAGGCTAAGCTGAAAATGTGGAAATCCTCAGCACTCAGGACCCCTGCATGCGACTCAAAGACCTGCAGAATTTCCGCCCCTGCGCAAATCTGCCCTTTGCAGAAGGCAATTATGACGTCGGTCAGCATCATTAGCAGTCCGTGGGTCGCCTCTGTATGCTCCCGCATCCAAGTTTTGGTTCTTTCGAAGGTTTCGCTGCCTCCGCCTTCGACCATGTAGGCGAGAAGGGTGAAGGGGCCGCCTGCGAAGCCGAATAGTGGCGCCACTCCTGCTAAAGTGTGTCTTGTGAGGAAAAGACTGTCGAAGTAGGGGTCTAAGTGGATGGTACCGAAGGAGGAAAGCGAGGGAATGTGCACCCGGGCGAGGTCGGAAGGGGTGATGAGGGGGGAGGGGAATTGAGGGCCGACACCAGGGGTCATGACGACCTCTAGTCCCATAGCCTGCGGCACCACCAATATATCTGAAAAGATAATCGCCGCATCCATCCCATACCTCCTCACTGGCTGTATCGTGACCTCACAGGCCAGCTCCGCAGTCCTGCACAGCGTAAAGAAGTCATGCTGCGCCCTTATCGCTTGGAACTCCGGCAAGTAGCGACCAGCCTGCCTCATGACCCAGACAGGCGGAGGGCGCTGGACCTGTCCCTGGGCTGCTAGCAGCAGACTGGGGTTGAGTAGAGCGGGGAAGCCAGTTTCTCTGTATAGGCTGGAGTAAAGGTCGGAGGAGTGGCGGGTGGGGGTAGCCATGCTAGCTAGAAGCTGTTACTGCGATAGGATGAGGGCGATGATGAGGCCGTAGAGGCCGAGCGCTTCAGCGAAGATGAGGATGAGAATCACGCCTACGAAGAGCTTGGGCTGCTGGGCGTTCGCACGCACTCCAGCGTCTCCCACGATGCCAATAGCCATACCTGCTGCCAGCGAAGACAATCCACAGCACAGTCCTGACGCCAAGTGCTTGTACCCATTAAAGAAAGTGTAGTCATTGGAGTTGATCTTCTGCACCAGGATCACCGCCACAATCAGTCCGTAGATCCCCAAAATCCCCGCCATGACCACAGGAATGATCGACTTCATGATAAGGTCGGGCTTGAGCACGCCCATAGAGGCAATGCCCACTCCGCTCTTGGCTGTGCCGTAGGCCGAGCCCAGGTCTGCTTAGTGCGTACTTGCGAAGACCAGGGCGCAGGTCACGCCCATAAAGCCGAAGAAGGCTTCAGTTGTCACGGTCTGCGTGTCAGCCATTAATTGTCGCCATTGTCCGGTTTCTCAGTGTGTGCTTAGGAAGAGCTGCATAGCCCAGGCGTTTGTAGTGGGATATAGGTAGGGGACGTGTGGATGTTTGGATTTTAAATATACTATGGTTAGGACTGCGTTCCAATTGGATTTGGCTGACTGATCTTAAAGGCTGCTTGACCTCCCTTTAATTCTTATATCTTCCCACGAATTGGTATTCTGCATATATGGAAACACTCCCCAACATCCACCTTTCTCCCCAAATCACAGTCTAATCGACCTCCTCTGAGGCCAAACCACCCTCTAGTGTCCATTGCAATGGAGCAGGACGCAGCCATTTCCCAGCTGCTGGCCTCTTCCCGCTGCAGGCAAGAGTTCCAGCGGTGGCAAGACTGCTACCAAAAGGCGCCCAGTGCAGGCACTGAACAGTGCGCAGCTGCTATGAAGGAGTTTCAGTTCTGTATGACGCACAGGAATGAGGAGGCGCTGCAAGTCAATGAGACGTTTGAGAAGTTCAAAGCAAAGTGGGGCCACTACCCAAACGAGCCTCAATAAGCCCCATACTCCCTAAGTCCCTAATCACTGCTAAACCCTCCTCTTTCCCTGCTACTTCGGGCCAATTTCCCCTGTGGCCATGTGGAAAGTCCATACTTTGCCTGCTTGCATGCAGTAAATCAGGGCTTTGCCAGGAACTTGCACAGGCTGGCTGTTTTGCAACTTCGCGAAGGGACGTGCAGCCTTCGCTTTGCCGGTTTCAATTAGTCGGCCGGATGCATCAGTCTTATACGTCAGTACATAGCTATCCGAATGAACGAACAAGCAGCCTCTCTGCACATACACACAGACACCCGTCCTTTCCGGCATCTGGCAGTCCAGCACCAGCATGCAGTTTCGCAGGGGACTGTAGCTCTCTATAGCCTGGGAGCCGTACCCACACAGGTAAATGGCTGCTGCGTAGAGACAGGGGTTGAAACTGCACCTGCCCTGGTGCATAGGCGGCAAATTGCTCCAGTCGAGTGCAGTTTCTAGGTGATATTGCTCGCTTTCCTGCAGGTTGGAGAGGTAATTGACACAGGCCGGACCCTTCCCCCCAAACGCAAACACTTGCTTTCTCCACTGAATAAGCCCATGAAAGGCTCTAGAGCGGCCCATAGGCAGCAGTTCTACAACATTTCCACTCGCTTTCACCCTATAAGTCGACCTCCAGTAGGCCGGAACCCCCCCTTTTCCTTTGGGAACTACAGCCCCTCCACAGGCAAATACCTCTAAATCATCCAGAAGCACCCATCTAGAGCTGTTGGACTCGATTTGAATGGGTGTGTGAGGAACTTGTTGGGTCCAAAGGGCGAAATCGCTGCTGAAATAGCGGATAAAGTCCTTATTTAGGTCTGCCAGACAGCCGAAAAGACTGAGGTAAAGGCTGATTTCCCTGATAATATTGGTGCTGAGAGGGGAAAAGGCGGTAGGGCAGTACCAGATTCATAGGAGAAACAGCTTAGGACGGCCACTATATAGGCTTAGAAGCGCAGAAAGCTCAAAATCACCCATTATTTGCTATACAAAGACACGAAATACCCTTAAATAAGCGATTTTCTGCCTTTCATTCGCAAATAAGCCTAATTTGCCCATAAAAAGAGCTGAAATGGCTTAGTTTAGTGACTTGGGAAGGACTCTGTCTGCACTTGCAGGCTCCATCGCTGTCAAATCAGAGATTCTCAGGTCTTCTAGGGGCCGTAAGTAGTCACAGACCGCACTTCACGCTGTGAAACAGCGAAAATAGATATAAAATGGACTTTTTTAAGTGGAAAAGTAGCGTTCTAGGGTGTT